>Ga0209373_10000863_pt1 | contig 41351 bp, 44 predicted proteins | sample Higcelweek5metaG_FD_187173 | JGI IMG/M metagenome (GOLD analysis project Ga0209373, IMG submission 187173) | Freshwater pond sediment microbial communities from the University of Edinburgh, under environmental carbon perturbations - High... | ecosystem: Environmental > Aquatic > Freshwater >... | reverse complement strand
GGCCAGCGGCGTCCCACCCAAGGACGTGGCCAAGAACCTGGGCGTGTCCATTCCTACGCTGTACCGCTGGATACCGGCTTCAGCACACGCTTAGCGTGCTTTAAATTCCGTTTTCTGAGACGACCCCAGTCAGCTCGATGGCTTCGTCACCCGCATCCGGCTTGGTCTTGAACCGCTCGGCCTCCAGGCGCTTGAGCCACAGACAGAAGCCGTTGCGATGCCAGTACAGAGTTTTCACTGGGTTGCGTGTGCGATTGAGGAAGACGAAAAGCACCGGATCGAACACCGCCACCTGGATATCCAGCTCGACCAGGGCCGCGAGACCATCAATGGATTTTCGGAAATCGACCGGCTTGGGGTAGAGGTAGACTCTTTCGACCTTGGCGTCGGGACGCATCATGGCGACTGGCTCCAGAAAATAACGGGAGCACAGCATCGTCGGGTCTGTACCTCATTTGAAGGTGGGGTTCATGGATCACATACGTTGAACGACATGAAACGGTGAGGCTAACCCCTCGCCGTTTTCTTTTGTGCTGGGCCCAGCGTCCTCGCAAACCTCCGCAAAGGCATTCAGCCGAGCGCCAGGATCAACATAAGCGCTGCTGGCTGGTCAGGTCTGCTGCGACTCTTCAGCTAGGAGAGTACGATTTTTTCCGAATTCTGTAGGCTCCCCTTTTAGAGGCGCCCTGCAGTAACTCGAAGCTCTGGAGTTCCTCCTGCCAAGTCCGAATACTTGTAGTCCCTCACGAACCACCAGCACTCCAGCTTTTTCGCCCATTCCGAGATCATTCGTCCTGTTGCGCCACGATGCAGGGCCTCGTTGACCTCTCTGGACCATGTCGCGACCTGTTTGGAAAGCGCTGGCGAAATACTTTGATTCTGCCAGATCATGTCTAGATCGAAGGAGTCACCTGTTCTTTGGGAAAGAAGGGATAGCGTGTAGATCGTCACGTTTCCTTGAAATGCAGGGAAAAGCGGTCGGATTATCTTCTGTGCGGACTTGAACAGGATGGCCTGTGAAATCATCCGCTTGTATTCGGTGCTGTCCGGTACTCTGGGGTATCCATTAGCTTCTCGTCTATCAATTTCGGCCATGAAGGCATTGAAGTTCTTCTGGCCGCCGAGGCTTGCCAAGTGCGGATTCTGGCTCCACGTGTTCAGGAACTTGGCAAGATCCGTCTTGGTTATCTTGCGTGCAGGTGGCACGCTGCTTTGGAGTTTACGGATGCCTGCGGGAGTCTTTCCTTCCCGTTCTAGCATGACCTTGTAGCTTCCTGCAGATCTTTCATAATACCAGCGCCCGACTCCATCCGGACAGTAGGTCCGATTGGCAATGGCCTCGAGCTCAGTATGGAAGGGGTGGTTTGCAGAAAGATCCGATGTTTTTACGGAATTTTGGCTGTTTGCATAGCGGGAAATGTTGGATATCAGCTCCTCCTCGTCTGAAGAGTGAAGAACGATAAGCTTTGCAGGAATTCTGACTTTGGAAAGATCGGTCTCCGGATACCTTTTCTTTGTGAAATAGAGGGATGCCGTAGTCTGGCCACCATTGACGATCTGCATGCCCTTCAGCCAGTGGATGCCTGGTGCGCCATCATTTGCCCGGGTAACACCGATTTCATCGGCAACCAGAACAACACCGTTGTTATAAGCCATGAATCGTTCAGGCTCGTTGCGGAGACTGTCGCGTATTCCCTTGTTGATCTTTCCCGTAGCGCTCAGGAAAGAGCGTACGTTGGCCTCGAGCACGCGCGCACCGTACTTGTCGTATATGAATCTGAGAGCCTCTCCCGGTATCGCTGTCAACGCATAGTCGTACTCTCCGGACTCTCCTGGAACCCATACGCACGGCAAAGGTGTTCCGGAAATATCCTCGAAATTCACTAGGATCTCATCCCGCGGCCGATGTTCCTGCAGGTGATTGAAAAGGCGCTCGATATCCATTACGTCCAGCTGGACAGACTTCCCCTGATAATCTGTCTGTGCAAACCATCCTTTGGTAGACAGTCGCATATCGGTTATTACAAATATTCTTATCTTGTCAAGGGAGGAAAAATATTTCTTTATGCTGACAACCAGAAGGAATGCCTCGTTGGTTTCATCCATTTCCTTGTCAAGTTTTCCCTCGACGCAATGTTGCAGGAATCTAAGGCATTGGTTTGCGGCAGCCTTGACGTCATTCAGTGGGGCCGTGACGATATCGTCAACTCCGTCATATAGACTGACAAAAAGATCAAGCTGCTCTGGCGTTTCATCTTCTCCGATTTCTGAAAAGGAATATCCGCTCAGGCGAAGAGCGGATCGTCCCATTCTTGCTTCGTAGTAGCAGAGCTGTGGCTCGAAGGTCATGCCAATCTCAGCCATGTGCTGCATCACCTTTTCGGCAAATACCAGCTCCGGATACGGGTAAGCGTCGCCGGGAGCGTCGAAAGCAAGCTCCGCTTCCCGAACCTCGGCCTGCAGGCCCTTCAGATAGTCGACAAGCTCCATTTCAGAAAACTCCAATTTCTTGCAGTACAGCCTTGATTCCGGTCTTTTCAGACTGGACGAGGCCAAGATCGATTTCATATCTCACACGCAGTATGCCGAGCGCTACATTGAACGGAGTCAGCCGGGGGAAGCCTTCTCCCACGCGATGAATCGTCAGCTCCGCCAGCAGGAACGGCCGCGTGTAGAGTTCTGCATGAGCATCCAGATAGCCCGCATGCAGCAGAGCATTCTCGAAGTACCTGATTGCTTCCGGATCCGACTTCATCTCCTCACGCAGACGCGCGATCTGCTGTGGGAGGGTAAACCCATCCTCGCTCAGCTGCAGTCTAACCCCCCCTAGGTAGAGCGGGCAGCGGAGTGAATCATCGAGTTGCTCCAGTGAGTCGATCTTTGCCGGGAAGCCTTCGGTAGCAGTGGTCGTCTTGATCTCGATTGAGCCATTCCCGAGTTCATAGTCATGCAGGCCGTCAAGCGGCCCTTTCCACGAATCTACAGCTGTATACAGCGGGACATTTTCGCCGAGCAGCTGAGTCAGAAACTCCAGCTCTCCGATCAGGCCAAGCTCCTCTTCCGGGCTAAGCCCATCTCGCCCCTTGCGCATGAAGTCCTGCCAAGCACGTATCCGGCCCAGATATCGCTGAAAAATGACTTCCTCCCCAGCCTGTGCGCACTCCTCCAACGAAGCAAGCACATCGGCAACCATCTTTGCGAAGAGTTCGAGGCTGCCGGCAGGCTGTCGTACTAGGGAAAGCCAGCCCAAGTCGCGGCCGGCATCCCCGAGGTTGACCCTCTCGACACGAAAGCCACGCCCCTGCGGCAGTTGATTCTGCGTTGGCAACTTCAGGGAAGGAAAGCCGACCAGAAGAGCTTCCTCATTACCCGGGAAGCGGCGAGCAGCTCGAACTCGGCAGCAGCCATATTCGGCCATGGCAATACTCCGCCAGCCTTCCTCCAGACCACCTCCGGCAAGGGGGCGCCAGATGGCCAGCAGTTCCGGCTCAGTCACACGCGCCATAAAGTTGCTCCCAGCTCTGCAGAAGGACGTTGTTGACCATGTACTCGACCTTGGTATTCGAGTTGCTCCCGGGGAAGCTGATGGCGAATGCAACCACTGGCGGTGTCCTTGTAGCAAAACCTTCCCCAGCCTCATGCGGGTCCAGCAGCGACACGATCAGAAGGCCACGCTCCGGATGAGGCGCAACACCATCGGCGCCAAATCCACGGATCCTGCGGATGGCAACACCATTGGGCGCCTCCGGCACTTCCTTGCTCTTGCGCCGCCCTTCGTCAGCGTGCCATGCATCCCGGGTCATTTTCAGGGCGGCATTCCAAGCGGGTTCATCAAGGTCCAGAGCCTCATCCCGCGGAGAGAGCAGTCGCCCTATCGCATAACGATCCGTAAGCTGCTTGCCTGTTCTCTTCATAAGGTGCACCTCTTGCCCTCCTACCGTACGGCTCGAACTGCTTCCCCCCGAGACTACAGCCACGGACCAGTGCGTCAGCTCACCGGCGCTGCTCATATTTTCGATGAATCTGGCCAACAGATTGCTGTTCACTTTCAGTGACTCTGGATGCGTTTCATACTCTTGAAGGAAAGAGACGACATGCTCTGCCTCGACGTTGCTCCACAGAGCGCCTTGCCAAGTGTCCGTCTTGCCGTTTCGCTTCTGAGCTGGGATAGGCCCAGCCGGTTCGAGCTGACCGGCAAAGCGCTCGAAGGCATCCAGATTTTTCTGCAGGGCTTGGTGCTCCCTGAAAAAGGCAACCGTTTCGGAGATCTGGCCACTAAACGAGAGGTACAGGGGCTTTGCCGAACGCATCTTCAGGCGTGAGGTCACCATGAGTACCGAGTGGGATTTGACCTTGAGTCCGTAGTCGATTGGCTTGCCACCAGTCGCGCACATGTAGTCGAACTCTTCCCGCAGTTCTTCCGATGCATCAGCAATGTGTCCGAACCACTCAACGAGGTCGGCGGTGGTGTAGAGGCGGCAGAGATCGAGATAGCCCGGTCGATAACCGAACCAGCGTCCCATCTGCATCAGGGTGTCATACATCTTCGAGGCACGCAGGAAATAGCTGACAGCAAGCCCCTCCAAGGTGAGACCCCGCGCCAGCTTGTCGCCACCAATTGCGATTACCTTGAGTCCGGCCGGACTGTCTGCGTAGTCGAGAGCATCCTTGGCGGAGCCGTTGATCATCCGAACATCCAGAGCGTCGAGGACATCAAGTAGCTCAGCCTGTACCTCGGTCCAGTCAGGGATTGTGCACTCATCCGCAAGCTCCAGTTCAGAGACGATCCTGTCGCTGGTCGGTGCGAAGTCCTGCAGCCACAGTCGGTGCAGCTCTGCGAGCAGAGTAGCGCTGTCGATGCCGCGGGCGAGGCGCTGTTTGACTCTCCCGACATAGGCCTCGACCTGACGATGGACAACTTCCTGTACCTTGTTGAAGCGGGTCACGTGTACCAGCATCGAGCAGTGCTCTCCGCCCTGCCCGCGCAGGTTGCGAACAGCACAGGCCAGAATGAATGCATTGACCGCCTCGACCAAGGACTCCGGCATGCCATGAGGCCCAAGATAGGCTGGTAGGTGAGAGCTCTTGTGACGGAGCGGCATCCATCCGGTACGGCCATCCTCGCTGCAGTGGTCCGTTACGGTTCGGATGAGTGGCAGCCCACCCTCACGGCCATCCTCGCCGGACAACCCGAAGACCCGCGCCGGACCAACATATGACGATGGGGCGGCAAGGTTGGTGATGAAGGCTGCCGGGAAAAGGTCTGGCCCTTCTTCGGCAGTGTTGCCCTTTTCGTGGATGAATATGTTGGCAAAAGGCGTGGCCGTGTACCCGACATAGGCCTTGCGGGTGAAGGTATGCAGTATCCGACGCACGAGCCGATTGATCGTGGTCGGCTCATGCTCGAGATCCGGCATGCCATCCTCGCCGACCACCTTTTCACCGGTATCCACGGAGGCATGATCGGCCTCGTCATCGATCATCAGCAGGGGGAGATGACTGATCAGTTTCCTGCCTGTCTCCTTGTCTTGGCTGTTAGCCACATGCTTCTGCAACCAGTCAAGCAGTCGAGTCAGCACAGCCTTGTTCTTCTTGACCACAAACAGCCAAGGGCGCTCTTCCGGCGAAATGCCTAGGTTCTTCGCAAACTTGGTGTTGAAATCTCCCGTCTCGGTCCTGTTCGTCGCGTAGTGCGGCCTGATGGACGGAGAACCATCGATCTTCCCGACACCAATGAGCTGGGTTGCCTCCGGGTCTGCGCCCGTCTCGTAACCGAGGAAGCCTTCGTCGAGGCGCATCTGCGTCTGTGAGCGCAGGTTGTTGTGCAGGCCGGCCAACACGATGATCATCTTGTAGCCGGCATCGGCGGACTTGCAGATGAGGCCGGTATAATTGCCGGTCTTTCCCGACTGCACGTGACCAACCACTAGTCCACGCCTGTCCCAAGGGCCATCGCGTTTCGGGTCTTCCAGAAGACCTAGGACTGCATCGGTGGATTTTTCCAAAGACTCAACGGCAGACCATGGCAGCTTGTTTTCCTGCCACTCCCGATAGCGCTGCCAGTAGCGCCAGTCCCTCTTCCTGTCAGGGGTCAGCCACGGCACGTGATCGGTAGTGTCTACCAGTGTCGCATCCTCACCGACCCATACACTGAAACGCCGGATGAGTTCGTCTGTGACTGCATCGCGGTCAAGGCCACTACCCCAGGCGGGGTTGAGCAGCAGTACCCGATCGATCATCTCGCTGATCATGCCGGGAGTCACTTCTGCGTCGGCGTTCTGTGCTATCAGTAACTCCTGCACGATCTTGATGACGCTCTTCTTGCTTTCTTCAGACATCCTTGCTTCCTGCTGTTATCCTGTTTCAGGGCTGTTCTGGCAGTGCCGCGATCAGCTCGGGGAAGTTGTGGAAGGGCTCAGTGCACAGCAGCTTCTCCCGTGCCCGCGTGGGCGAGTAGCCCTTTTGATTTATCAGATTGCCGTACATGACCCCGAGTATCGAGGCCACCTCGGCAGGAGGCTCACCGGCAAACCCGGTGCACGGAGTTTCCTTGCCTTCGGCAGTGTCGACCCATATGCGCTGGACCGGAACGGTCTCTTCGATGATCCGAAGCATGGCTAGGACTTGGGGAAGCAACGAGCCTGCCTCGTCCAGTACGGCACGCACCGATGGGTGTTCGAGATCGATGCGGTATCGCGTGCCACCGCTGAACTTCTCGGACCTCCAAGCCTCAATGATCGGCTTCCCTTGGGCGATGCCGACCGGCCTTCCTCGGTGTGCAAATGCACGACGTGCTCGTGCCCGGGTCACCTCAGCAAGACGGATCAGCCATACACGTACGGCTACAGGGGGCCTGGCTGTCGACTTGCGGATATCGATCTTCCAGTCGGCATCAGCAGTGTTCGGTATGTCGAGCCGAATGCGTGCTAGCCGATGAGCCTCGTCTTTTGTCCAGCCGCGGCCCGCACCAAGTCCGAGCCAGCTTCCAGCGACCAGCAGGCGTTCGTTCCGGTAAATGTAGAAGCCCTGCTGGGCTGTCCAGCCACAGGGGCCTGCCGCATCGTCATACTCCTTGTTCGAAAGACGGTCACGGTGCGGTAGCACATGGCACTGTGCAACCACTTCCCGTGCGATAGGGCACGCAGCTGGCGGAGGACTCCAAGGCTTGGCCGGGTGGCCGGTCAGGAAGGGATCCCATGCCTTGACTGCACGGCCATTGAGCAAGATGCGCAGCCGATTGTCGGAGAGGAATCGATGGAAGACCATGCCGAGGTGCTGTTCCACATGGTCCGTCAGGTCGATGAAATCTTGTACCTCGTATCCCTTGGTGACGATGCGGTCCAGCACTTCCCACAGGACCATGGTGCCTTTGCCTGCGTCGGCGAGAGGCTGGAGGAACACCTCGGAACCTGCGTGAGCCCCCTCCAGCAGATGCCAGCCGTCATCGGGGCTGGCCGCCAGCACGTCCAGATCCCAGCGCAGACACTCCAGACCGTTCTGATTGATGGTTGCAACCGTCAGACGCCGGCACTGTGAGAAGGATGCCGTTTTCAGTCCTAGGCCGAAGCGGCCGAGATCCGAAGCATCCCTGACCTCGAGTGGGCTGCGCTCCCCGAGGCGCATTGCCTTGTCCAGCTCAGCGGAGGACATGCCGCGACCGTTGTCGAGCACGTGTATCCGGCTGGCCTCCTCCTGCCACTCAAACTGCAACTGCACCACATCGGCACCTGCCGCAATGCTGTTGTCGATGATGTCTGCCAGTGCCGTTTCCGTGTTGTAGCCGAGCCCCCGCAGTGCCTCGATCATCGCACTTGCACGCGGCGGAGCATGTCTCGAGGCCACATTGTAAACGCCACTATCGAGCATCGAGTACCTCCGGTCTGTCAGCAGCATCTGCAACTGACCGATGCTCTTTTTCGACCACGCCGGCAACGATGGCAGCAATCTTCGCTGCCAAGAGCGGGGGTACGGCATTTCCGACCTGGTGAAACTGCTGGGTACGGTTACCCTGGAAGAAGTAGTTGTCCGGGAAGGTCTGCAACCTGGCTGCCTCTCGGACCGTTAGGCTGCGACATTGCAATGGGTCATAATGAATAAAATAGTGACCATCCTTGGAGATGTGACTGGTGACGGTAGTTGATGGCACATTCCTCAGCTGCACCCTGAAGCGGTCACTGAACTTGCCGCTTTTCCAGTTCTTGTGTTCGGGGGCAAGGCTGGGCAGGTCGAATTCCAGATGGCCTTTTGGCGAGTGCCCCGCCACTTTTGCAAAGGCTGCAGCATAGACATAGCGTCTGAGGTCGGAAGGCATGTGGCCGCGAGCCTCATGATTCAGCCAGACCTGCAGGTTATCATCCAGATACCAGCGATCTAGTTCATGATCTCCAGTCTGGCCCTCGCTCTCGTATCTGCGGTAACGCAGCCCGCCGATATCATCAGGAGCCTTGTTGAGCATGTCCCGGCGAATCTGTTGCAGCTCCATGGCCAACAGGAGCTTGCTGTCCGAACCGCTCTTGAACGGGCGCTCCTGTAGCTCCCTGTACAGAAGGTCCAGCTGGTTGCATGTCTCCGTGTACCAAGCCTCGAGCGAGTCACGCCCCCTGGACAGGCTGCTGCGCAGGGGGGGAAGCTTCTCGAGAACCTTGCCGACCGTGACTCCATCGCGCGAATTCAGCTTGCCGTGCTCAGGGACCACGCCTTGTTCGCCCTCGGCGATCCCAAGCAGGATTACTCTGTGACGTGCCTGCGGGATTCCATGCCGCTCTGCGCGGATGACGAATCCGCTCAAGTCGATCATGGCGGGATCGGTGTCAGCAGTGAATGTCTCATCAGTGACCAACGAGCAGATGCGATAACGTCGTCCTGCGTCTGTGAAGCCTAGTGCGACATCGGGGTTGGCAAGGTCCCGCAGGATCCCGGGAAAGATGGCCTTGCCTCCGACCTCGGAGGACAGGATGCCCTTGACGTTCTCCATCACGAACACTGAGGGTCGGTAGCGCTGGATGATGCGCAAGTATTCGCGATAGAGGAAGTGGCGGTGGTCATCTTCCGGGCGATAGTCGGCATTCCCCCGATTGCGGGCACGTCCAACCAGCGAATAGGCCTGACAGGGTGGCCCGCCGATGAGTACCCACGGTCGCTCGTCTAGGCGCCTCTGCAGTATCGAGTCAAGCTCAGCGTTGCCCTGCTCGGAGCCGAGAGTGATGCAGCGCGCCTCCTCTCCGGCCTCATACCACTCGAGCTCGCTTCGTGATGACCAAGGCTCACTGGCAAGACCATTGCAGTAGGCGTAGTAGTCACTCAGGGCTGCAGGGTTCTTCTGTTTCAGCAGCCTAAAGAATGCACGAAGCCGCAGAGTTCGGTGGGCTACGGGATCCTTCTCCGCCGAGACGACAATCTCGAACCTTTGGCCGTTGTCATATGATGAGAAGCCTTCCCCAAGCCCTCCCGGGCCGGCAAATAGGTCCACTACCTGGATTGGTTGCACGCGATTCATGACGCCTTGATGTGAGATTCAGACCCGAATACGGGAAAATTACGAATGGACATAGTCAGCAGAGAAGTCCGCTCACGCATGATGTCCCGCATCCGCGGCAAGGATACCCGACCGGAAATGAAGGTGCGCAGATTGCTGTATGCACAGGGCTTCCGGTATCGATTGCATGTGGGGCACCTTGCGGGATCCCCCGATATCGTGCTGCCAAGATACAGGGTCTGCATCTTCGTGCATGGATGCTTCTGGCATCGCCACGAAGGGTGTCGATACTCGACGGTCCCTGCAACGCGTCCCGAGTTCTGGCAGCAAAAGTTCCACCAGAACGTGGATCGTGATGCCCGGAGTCGGGAGCAGTTGTTGAAGAGCGGCTGGCGGGTTATCGAGCTTTGGGAGTGCGGCCTCAGAACTCCGGCTCCGGATCTGGCATGGCTGTATGAGTTCATCCGCGGTTCGGAACTGCCGTTCATCGCGTGGCCTATACCCGAAGGCAGGAACTCCATTTAGTAGTAGGGCGAGACATAAATTCGCATGCTGTTTTTGATATGTAAGTATTTGTTTATTCTTGAAAAAATTGCGGCAAAGTTGCGACTCACACCACTAAATGATGCCAGCAAGCCTAAGTGCCGGAACGGCTCGCTCATCCAGACGCCAGAAGCTGTGCTTCACAGTGACATGTTCGCTGAGTGAGCCGAGCAGTGCTTGGTTCACCTTCTCGATCTCAAGGCCGAGCTTCTGGGCGAGATCCTTGCTGAGAGCCTGCCGCTCAGTATAGAGGAGTCCTAGAAGCCTTTTGCTTGAGGGAGAAAGGCATGAAAGCTTGCCAGCTCTTGCAATATCGGCAGAAGACACATCTAGGTCATCTGGCAGCTCTCGCCCAAGTTTGGGTGTTGCAGTAGATGTCATGGGCCGGCCGACTTGTGGCGCAGCCGCCGGATGCGAAGGATCAAGCTGAGACCCCTTCAGGGCGACAGCAACCTCCGGACGCGGGTGTACGACGAAGTTGGTGCATTCCAGATACTCGCCAAGCCCTTCGTTCAGCAGTCTGTGCACTACCGCAAGACTGAAGCCAAGTGTTTCTGCAACGGCATGTGTTCTCTGCCCGGGGTTCTCGAGGACGTAGCGAAGCAATTGCCTTGATCGTTCTGGCAGTGCAGCGCATCTGGCAGCAATATCTGCAGCCGGTTCGCTGACCCTGTCCGTAGACGCGTGGGTGCCATCCCGATCATCTCTGACAGACTTAGGCTCTTCAGAGGGCAGTTGGGGCTTCTGCTTAATCGTGAGTCGGTCCTTCTCGAGCCAGTCAGTCTGCAGAGTTGCTACAAGGTGGTTGGCCAGCTCCATGGGCAGTTCTAGGGCCGAAGCCAGATCCGCGACAGAGCACGCCGGATGAGCCTGAATGAAGGTCAAGGCCTGTTGCTCCTGCGGGTAGAGTTTGGAGTGCCTTTTGGTAGTGATCACTCTGGGGGACGAAGCAGATTGAGCATGATTGCTCGCCTGCCATTCCCCTGCGCATGAAGACAGTCCGGCTGCAGATGGAGCTTTGTCGCTGGCGATCACAGGGCTTGAGTCGCATGGATCTGGGATGGGGGCGTCACTGTCGTCATCGAGTTCAACCAACCACTCGATGGCATCAGGTTCTCGTGGAGTGCTAGCGGAGATGATCGCCTGCACTGCTTCGGCAGCTTTCACGCACTCGTTGTCATGTACCTGCTGTGTAGAGAACGATGTTTCCTGCCATACGAAGTCAAAATCGTCGACCTCATCTGCGGCGAGGCTGTCCTGATCCTGATAGGTAGCAGCGACAGACACAATGGTATCAAGCGAGACATTTTCTGTGCCTTTGCCTGAAGCGTATTGCAGCGCATGAACGCGTCCCAGCAGCTCGAGGAGGTCAGGGTCATCACTCACCTCCAGCGCGTCAAGAATCCGTCTGACTGCTTTATCGAAACTGTGCGAGTCAAGCAGGTCCCTGACATCCACCATCACAGATTCGATATCCGATGGGGTGCCGTGTGCTTCAGTGGTATAGCGCGCCTCGAAGATCAGGAGCATCTGCAGCCGACGCTTGATCCTGTCCGAACATGCGTGATGCGATAGGAATTCACCCAATAGGGACTGGGCAACGTCAGAATGACCACTCTCAAATAGGTACCGGACAGCCTGTGTCAGTGCCTCGAACGACCGATCCGGCAATGCAGATCGTAGACGTGCAGAGAAAGCCTCGAAGCCTCGTGACTCGATTACTCTCCACAAACGTTGCACGAGGGCATCCCAATCCATGACAGCTTCCCATGGTCTGTATCAATTTCCGTGCATAATACTGCTATGTCGCCATACTTCTCGACACCGGCGATGAGGGCCGTCCCGAAGCGACGGGACACGACGTCCGTGTTGACTGCTGTAATGGACTCCCCTGCACCACACTTGACTGCACCAGCGTTGCCGTGAGTGGCGTTCGGAGGACATCAGCGATGAACAAACGTATTGCAGTGGATTTGGCCAAGTCCGTTTTGATACACACTATTTTCAGGCGTTTTCCTCGTATCAGGACGCAGGATATCACCCCAGGGGGCGTCAAGTGACGACCAGTCATACTCTGCTGGCCAAACCTCACCGAGTCTCAGGCTGAATACGACATCCAGCTCACGATTCAGCGACCGGACGTGGCGCTCTCGTACCCTCCGAAAAATATGACGATAAAATCCGTTATCATTAATTAGGCTGACCTCGATCCGCGGGCCGGCATGGGGCCGATCCCGCCGCGCAAAAAAGGAGTGATGAGCCGATGGACCCCCGCGAACGCATTCGCCACGCTTTCCAGACCCAGCAGGAGCTGATGCCCGGCACGGTCTTCACCGGGCTCGAGCCGCCGAGGCTCCGCCCGCTACCCGGCGATGGCGTCTACCGGGAACGGGAAACCCGGCTCCAGGGCCGGCACGCGGACGGCAAACGGGATTGCGAGCCCTTCGACGCAGCCCTGGCCCGGGTCGAGGCGCTGCCCCTCGGGGAACCGCCCGCCCAACCGGCGCCCCGCCATGCATGAGCCGATCGAACGGGAGGAGCGGTCGGGTGAGCTGGCGATCGCCGGCGAACGCCGCCTCACCGCCGCCGAGTTCCAGGGCCTCGCCGCGGTGCCGGCCGCCGCCGAGTGGTTCGCCAACCTCGACAATCCCCGCACCCGCCGCGCCTACCGGGGCGACCTCGCGGACTTCTGCGCCTTCGTCGGCCTGCAGGCGCCGGAGCAGTTCCGCGACGTCACCCGCGCCCATGTGCTGGCCTGGCGGAAAAGCCTGGAACAGCGCGGCCTCTCCGCGGCCACGATCCGCCGCAAGCTCGCTGCCCTCACCAGCCTGTTCGACCACCTGCTCGACTGCAACGCCGTCGCCGGCGGCAACCCGGTGCACGGCGTCAAGCGGCCCAGGATCGAAAGCAACGAAGGCAAGACCCCGGCCCTCGGCGACCACCAGGCCCGGGCCCTGCTCGAGGCCCCCGATCCCGCCACCCTGAAGGGCCTGCGCGACCGGGCGATCCTCGCCGTGCTGCTCTATCACGGCCTGCGCCGCGAGGAAGCCGCCCGCCTGGCGGTCCACGACCTCCAGGACCGCCGCGGCCTCAAGCACCTGCGCGTCCACGGCAAGGGCGGCAAGCTGCGCTACCTGCCGCTGCACCCGGTCGCCGCCGAGCGGATCCATGGCTACCTGGAGGCCTCGGGGCACCACCTTGTGGAGCCCAGGGCGCCGCTGTTCCTGCCGCTACGCGGGAAAAGGACCGGCGCCGGGATCTCCGCCGAGGGCATCTATGCCCTGGTCGGCGCCTACGCCAGGGCCGCCGGCATTACGGTCGAAGGCCTCGGCGTCCACGGCCTGCGCGCCACCGCCGCCACCAACGCCCTCGAGCACGAGGCCGACATCGCCAAGGTCCAGCAGTGGCTGGGCCATGCCAACATCAGCACCACCCGACTCTACGACCGCCGCCACCTGCGGGCGGAGGATTCGCCCACCTTCAAGGTGCGCTACTGAGCAGAGCCGCGTACTGGCCATGGTCGGGCCATCCGCTTAGGCTGTACCTAAACCGGGCCAATGCACTTATGCCGTTCTGACTTCGTTCAGTAGCTCCGGATGACGATCAAGCACCTTGAGCAGCTTTACCAACGCCAAGGGCGGCTTGGTCTTGCCCGTCTCATAGCGCGAGAGCGCATTGACGCCGCCGCCGAAAATCTCGGCCGCTTCGCGCTGGTCGAGCGCGAGTTTCTTGCGCATAGCAGCGATAAAGCCAGGATCGACAATGGCTGCATTGACCTGCTTCGAGAACGCGCGCATTTCGCGCATGACGCGATCCGACTCCACGGCGTCCAGGACGGACTCGGCGCAGGCCGGGCAGAAATCGCCCGTCACCGCCGCCAGGACGGCAGTTTCGCCCTTGTAGGTATAGGGCAGGTCGCGGGTGTCGTGGATCAGTTCCGCCGCGCCGCAGGAGGGACATTTCATGTTCATAGCGCCCTGAAGGACACGATCAGCACGTCATCAATGACCGTCAGCTTCAGATACACGCCGCCCGCCAGCGTGCTTGGACGGTACACGTCTTGCCAGACCCTGTGATCGGCGTGAGTGGTCATGCTCTTGTAGAAACCCGCTGGCGTAAGCGCCATCACCACGGCCAGCATGCCGGAAAGCCCAAGCCCAACTCATTCGCGCCCACTCGCGCAGCGTGCGTGGTGCGTACCTTGCCCACCTCGATCAAGACTTTGATGGCGGATAGCTTGCAGTGGGGCGTTCTTTTCTCCATGACCACAAATTAACCTAATAGGTTATATCTGGCCAGTTGGCCAATGGCCTTGGCGGACAATCTTGTCCGTATTCTGCAGGCTCCCCGGGGAGGAATAGGGTTTTGAATGTTAAAGGGGTATATAGGGATGGTATTGTCAGTGAATAAAAACTCCTCGGATTCGGAGTGGTGGTGATCAACCCACCACTATCACGTTGTTGGTGTGCCGACGACCGAAAGTGCAGCGCGCGGGGATGAAGAACTCACGCGGCGAAATGTCCAACCATCGGGGCATCGGGGCGCACGTCAACAACGTGACAGTGCCGAGGACGATTCGGCCGTTTCGAGTGAAGCCGGCTGAGTCGGCGTCTGTTGCAGACGCTCTATAATTCCGCTCTTGTTCAGCATGTCGAGGAAGTCCTTCGCGTACTTAAGCGGGGACTTGGCGTTCATGATGTCGAAGATATAGCGGCGGTCAGTACGGGGCAGCAGCTTCACCAGCTTCTTACACAGGTCTGTCACCGCCTTGTCAGTGCCATGCAGCTCTATACATAGAGCGAGGCATGTAGCACAGTGAAGAAGCGGTCTTTCGACTTTCGAGGGCTTCTTGACGGCCAATGCGGACTCCTTGGATAGCCAGATTGTTGCAGGGTGGCCAGGGATTGGCGCCATATCTCCGTCAACCTGGCAACAACGTGACAGTACCAGCGTTGATGTGGTGCTATTCCCCATCAAGGCTTTGTTGCGCAAGCCAATGATGGATGTAGTCAAGAACCTGCCGCGCACCTGATTCCGTCTCCATCAGTTCAATCGGGCGCTGCCCGTCTAAATGGGAATTTGGTTGCTCCATCCATTTGAATGCAGCGGCACGACTACCGCGAACCGGGATGGCGAGATCCAGTACCTGCTGGAGTAGGTCGGGGTATGCGTACCAGGACTCTGGCTTGGTGGTGGGTTTCCGTCCAGGAATCACTCGTGGAAACTGACATGCGGCTAGCTCATCGTAGGTAATGTGGGTGCGAACCCAGTGAGCCTGTTTTGCTAGCTCTGTATTCGGCGTTCGCTGGTGGTCCCTGGTCGGGATCACGAGTCCAATGCGGACAGACGTGTGGACTCTCATCATCTGCAGAGCCGGAACTAAGTCCGTGTCGTTGGTAACTATAATGACTTGATCAACCGCGTCAGTGACGGCGTCGTGATAAGCATGCAGTGCCAGGTTCACGTCCGATTGTTTCTCCTCGACCTTCCAGGCGAGGATCTCTTGGCATTCGCGAGGCGGCAGCTTGGGGTTTTCGGCGTCTACGATCTTCACTTTCATCTCGTTGACAGCGTAGTAGCCCTCCACCAACTCAATGCGACCGTTGTGCATTTTGCGTAGGGCTGTGTGATAACGAGCCTGAGAAGACACTGAGTCGGTGGCCTTGGCTACGCGCTCTACGATTTGAGCGGTGAAAAACTTGATCGATGGCTCAGGCAAAAGCACGGATGAGCGGGGGTGACCTTGGGTATCCGTGGTGAGGATCGACGGAAGGATGTGCTTCTCGAACAGTGGCAACAGATCGAGCCACTTGTAGGGGGTTCCCCTCAAGCAGCCGTAGTAAAAATTGTAGCCGTCGATATAGACCCGCGTTCGCAGCGGTTCTAGTTCGGGCGATACCTGCATTTCCATACCCCATAAACGAAAAAACCGGCTTTCGCCGGCTTTCTCCCCCTCCAACCAGATGGTCAAGCCACGCCGGTCGTGAGGGTTAGTTGTTGATGCGCAGTATATGGGGTTTCTACGTATGTGTCCAGCCCAGACACTTCGCGCTGGTTGGGGACTACGCCCGGCAGGCCGGCCTCGGCGTCCACGGACTGCGGGCCACTACCGCCACCAACGCCTTGGAACGATCGGTCGTCAGGCGTGAGACCCGCACGACAACGGACCCGCGCCTCGGCCGCGGCGGTGAAGCTCCTGCCGCCCACCCCGGCGACGAACCGGTGCAGGTCCTCGAGCGGGCTCATTGTCACTTTTGAGTGGACGATATTGCGCTTTTCAGCCTCTTAATCGAATCGGGAAGAGACACTAGTCTGTACTCACGGCACACGACACCACCCCTACCTACCCGGAGACACGGACATGACCCTTTCGACCCCGACCGCCACCCACACCGCCACTGCCTTCGCCGGCCGCGCCCTGCTGAGCTCGCTGTTCATCGTCAGCGGCCTGGGCAAGGCCGCCGCCCCGGCCGCCACCCTCGGCTACATCGGCAGCACCGGTATGCCCTTCCCCACCCTGGCCCTGGCGGCCGCACTGCTGATCGAGCTGGGCTTCGCCGCGGCGCTGCTGGTCGGCTACCGCACCCGCCTGGTCGCCACCGTGATGGCCGGCTTCACCCTGGCGACGGCCCTGGCCTTCCACAACCAGCTGGGCGACCAGAACCAGTTCATCCACTTCCTGAAGAACCTGGCGATCGCCGGCGGGCTGCTGCAGGTGGCCGCCTTCGGCGCCGGCGCCCTGAGCCTGGATGCCTACCGTAGCCGCCGCACCGCCCACGCCTGACACTTCCCGCCCGGCTCCGGCCGGGCCGTCCCGACCGAGGAATCCGCCATGCACACCCACGAACTGCGCCGCTCCAGCGAACGCGGCCAGGCCGACCACGGCTGGCTGCAGTCCCGCCACAGTTTCTCCTTCGCCGACTACCACGACCCCGAGCAGGTCGGCTTCTCCGACCTCCTGGTGATCAACGACGACCGCGTCGCCGCCGGCCAGGGCTTCGGCCGCCATCCACACCGGGACATGGAGATCCTCTCTTACGTGCTCGACGGCACCCTGCAGCACCAGGACAGCCTGGGCAACGGCTCGCTGATCCGCCCGGGCGACATCCAGCTGATGAGCGCCGGCACCGGCATCGCCCACAGCGAGTACAACGCCTCGCCCCGCGAGCCGGTGCATTTCCTGCAGATCTGGATCGTCCCGGCCGTCCGGGGCGTGACGCCGGGCTATCAGCAGCAGCGCTTCGCCGCCGAGGACAAGCGTGGCCGGCTGCAGTTGATCCTCTCGCCGGACGGCGAGCGGGGTTCGCTGCGCCTCCACCAGGACGCCCGGGTCTACGCCGGGCTGTTCGACGGTGCGGAACGGGCCACTCTGGAGCTCGGCGGGCAGCGCCACGCCTACGTGCACCTAGCGCGCGGTACGCTGAGCGTCAACGGCCAGCGCCTGGAAGCCGGCGACGGCCTGCGCATTCGCCACGCCGAGCGCCTGGAGTTCGCCGACGGTGAGCAGGCCGAGGTGCTGGTCTTCGACCTGCGCCCCAACGAACGGCCGCGGAAGCCCTGAACAGGCCCCCACGGGCTCCCTGCGGGCAGCGCCGAGAGCCGCCCGCCGAAGCCCCCCCATCGCTCACTGGCGCTCTTGAAGGAGTCCTCATGAAAGCACTGCAATTTTCCCAAACCGGCGACCTGTCTGCGCTGCGTTATCTCGATCTGCCGACACCGGTCCCGGCCGCCGGCGAGGTGCTGGTGGAGGTCAGAGCCAGCGGACTGAATCCGAGCGACGTGAAGAACGTGCTCGGACGTTTCCCCTACACCACCCTGCCGCGGATTCCCGGCCGCGACTTTGCCGGCGTCGTGGTACAAGGTCCGCAGCATCTGCTGGGCAAAGCGGTGTGGGGGACGGGCAAGGAGCTGGGCTTCTATAACGACGGCACCCATGCTGCCTACGTGAAACTGCCCGCCGACGGTGTGGCGCTCAAACCTGCGTCCCTGAGCTTCAGCCAGGCCGCCAGCCTCGGCGTGCCCTATACCACCGCGTGGGATGCCCTGGAGCGTAGCGGCGTGGGCCGTGGCACACGGCTGCTGGTGATCGGCGCCGGCGCGGTGGGCCGTGCGGCCCTGGCACTGGCCAGGGTGCGTGGTGCGCACGTGCTGGGTGCGGCGCGCCGCGAGGAACAGCGGCGGGCTCTGCAGGCCCAGGGGTTTGAAACGCTGCCGCTGAGCACTCCGGAAGCCCTGCCCAGCCAGGTCGAACGGGTGTTCGAGGGCGGTGCGCAGGTGATCTTCGATACCACCGGCTTTTGGCTCGCCGCCGCGGTCCCGGCCTTGGCGACCTTTGGCCGTATCGCGATTATCGCGGCGCCGGTCGACGGCCAGGTGCAGTTGCCCGCGCTGGACCTGTATCGCCGTGGCGGCTCGGTGGTGGGCATCAACTCGCTGCTCTACGGCGGCGCCGAATGTGCACGGATGCTGGAGCGCTTTGGCCGGCATTTCGACGACGGCACCCTGCCCGCTCCGGAGGGATTGGTCGAGTCCCCCCTTGCCGAAGGCCCGGCGCGTTATGCCGACGTCGACGAAGGGCGCAGCGAGAAGGTGATCCTGATTCCTTGAACCAGGACCGGTGGGCGTTCGCCGCCGGGCCTGCGAGGCGCTTTGCCGCTTTGCAGGCCCGGCGCAGGCACTTGCCAACCCCAGCTTGAGGCTAAAGGTGGATTCGCCCTGCATGTTGAGCAACTGCACCTCAGGCAGATCCAGTTGCTGCAGCGAATCGGCAAAGCTCTGCCCCGGGTCACGATGCGGTTTCTGCAAAGAATGCCTGCTGCAGGCCCTGGGTCAGTCGTTGGGTGTTTGTCAAATCAATCCTTGTTTACTTCGTAGCCCAACCCCAGTTCCTGATCCATAGCAGCCAGCTCGGACAGAACAGCCAGCCGCTGTTGCGCTTCAATTTCCCTGGCCAGGAACGGAGCTCGCCGGCGTAAATAGTCCAGGCTGATATCGCCCTGGAAAAAAGCCGTGGCATAGTCCTCGCGGAGTTGCAGGCAGTCGTGGCCGTTGAGCTTCAGGCGCTCGATGGTGGCCTCGACATGGCCATGGATTTCCGGGTCAAGGTTCGCGCCGGGGATGACTTGGTAGCCGACCAGTTCCAGGCGGAACCAGTCATCCTCGATCTCGAAAGGATCCAGCACATCCTGATAGGCATTCTTGCGGCTGTTCATCAATGAGCAGGCCAGCCGGTAGTTACGCCACTCGTAGACTTCGCGCCAGTCGAGAGACTTGGGCAGCATGTGATCCACCGAGGCTGCACCTGTCACAGGCTCGATGTAGATGCTCATATAGGCACAAACCCTGCCGTAGGCATCCAGCAATTCGGGCAGGGCCTTGGTCCAGATGGCCGGAAACTTGTCGGCGGGGATCTGCTCTCGCGTTGCCGCTACCGCGTTTCGGGGGCGACCGCGGCGTTTGGGCAAATCGGCTTCGCCCGCCAGCTCGGCAATGGCCCGCAGGCCGGGTTTCCTGACCTTGGTATCGAAATCCACGGGTTCAGCGGCCATCTCTACCCTGAGCATGCCTGTCCTACCTGTTGCTCGCGAAACTGGCTCCAGCGAATCCAGAAGGCATCCACATCGCTCAGACTGGCACGCAGCTTTTCGTCGATGTCTTGCAGCTTCTGTTTCTGTTCAGTCGTCAGCGGCTGCTGAGTCGCTGCGACTTCTCGCAGGAAGGCACGGGCCTGCTCCAGCGCCTCTTCGGCGGGCACGGAGCTGGGTTCTTTCAGATTGAACACCTCGGAAGACAGCCAGGCATTCACATCCCCCTTGCGCGAATAGGGGTAAAGCGCCGCCTGTACCTCACCATCGATCAGATCGAAGTCCCAGATGCAGTCACGCTCACGATCAAACTCCGGCTCGACTGAGGTCAGTACCAGCGGCGAGTGGGTAGCAGCCAGCAGTTGCACCGGCACATCCCGAGTCCCGGTCAGCGCATTCATGACATTGAGCAGGGCTGGCACGATACGGCGCTGCCATTGCGGATGCAGGTGGCACTCGATTTCGTCGATCAGGAAAATGATTTCCCGAGCTTGCGGGACACGGTAGCGCTCATGGGCCAGTTGATGCTCGCGCCAGGTCCAAACCAGCAGATAGGCCAATGCCGTGATACGGCGCATGCCAGCCGAAGCATGGAGCAGCGGGACATCTTGGCCGTAAGGCATGTGCAGCGACGGCTGTTCCTTGACGCTGTCGCCTACTCGCATGGGCTGGCCTGGACGTAGCTTCTCCACGCCAGAGGGCGACAAGGCATCCAGTACCTTCACCAGATCGTCGAAAGCAGGCTTGCCGCCCTCTTGCCACAACACCCAGTCGTGGATCAGCCCGTTGCACAGCTGGGTCTTGCCATCGCTGGAAAGCAAGCCATTCCAGACCTCGTCCGGAGTGAAGTCGAAGCTGCGCGGCCGACTCGGGGAGGCTGTGTCTTCCTTTTCGGCCTTCCAGTAGTTTCGCGCCGGATCCCAGACCGAGAAGCTGCCATCCACGCCGGCATAGATGACCACGCCCGGAACGGCCGGACGACCTTGCTTGACCGACCATTGCTGGGATTGATGGTCGAACCGGCTTTTATAGGCAAACGGGCCGGCACTGCCGGTGTAGCAGTAATCAATGCTTGACTGCCTGGCATCAAGACGCGGAGCCGCCATCACGCCTCGCGCCCAGGTACGGGTCAGCGACCACCAGGCGATATCCAGCACGAAGCTCTTGCCCAGACCGTTGTCGCCGGTCAGGAAGTTCAGGCGAGGTTTGAACTCGATGTCCAGCCGCTCGGCGGGACCGACGCCTTCGAGCATGAGGCTGTTCAGCATGGACGTTGTTCTCCAGTGGGGGCAGGACCTTGGGACGGGTGCAGTAGTTTACGCAACAGGTGGAAATTACCGACCCCATCCAGGCGGCTGGCTCAGGCCTGTGCAGCTTGGCCGAGCCACCACCACGCCAGTTCAGTCGCATGGGGCTGAGCATGCTCATCGGCATGGCCAAGTTCGAGCGGGGCACGACAATATTCTGTGCCTTGTTCTCCTGGGGCACTCACCTACAGTCCAGTCGCATTGGCCCCACCAAATCCCGGCAGATCGTGCCGCAGGTCCCTCAGACTGCCGTCTCGGACCCTTCCCGATTCACGGCATCTTTCAGGCCCTTGCCCGGCTTGAAGCCCGGCAGCTTGGCGGCCGCAATCTGGATCGCGGCCCCGGTCTGCGGGTTACGGCCTTCGCGGGCGGCACGCGCCTTCACGGTGAAGGTGCCGAAGCCCACCAGAGAGACATCGTTCCCCTGTTGCAGGGCCGTGGTAACGCTGGCGGTGAAAGCCTCCAGCGCGCGGGCGGCAGTGGCTTTGGGCAGGTCGGTGGCGCTCGAGATGGCGTCGATGAGCTCGGCTTTGTTCATTGGATATTCCATTGAGGGGAGGTGAAGGCCTGAAGCGCAGGCCGTGGGGTTATTCGGAGACCTGACGTACGTCCAGCACGGCCCAGACTTCCCAGCCCTTCTGGCGCACGCGCTTTTCGGCCTCGAGCTGGGCATCCAGCGTGCTGAGCGAACGGGAGCGGTGCTCGAAGCGAAAGGCAGAGCCGCCACTGCTCTTGCGAACACTCAGTTCCACCTGGATGTAGGACGGACGCTGTCCGGATCGTTTGGGCGCAGGTTTGGCGGGCGCCAGTCCCAGGGCCTCGCGCATTTCGGCTTCGAGCAGCTGTTTCGTATCCAAGCGGGCGTATCCGTTACGGCGTTCCTTGAAGCCACGCATTATCCCGTAGGCCGCTTCCGGGCGCCAAGGTTCAGTCGGATCGTCCAGCCTGGGGGATATGCTTTCGCCAGGCCGTTTCCCCTCCAGAGCCGCCGAGTGGGAGCTGACGGCCGCAGGTTCACCTGCGGTAACCACGGGTGATCGGTGTACCGCATTGCGGGACAGTCGCCCGGGAGAAAGTCGCCGGTGGCCAGTCAGGATCGATGGGCGGGCAAAGGGGCCGCCTCATCAGGGCGGCCCCCTTTTCCTCAGAGGGCCAGCGTCTGGCAGGTCACCCACAGAATACCGAGCAGCAGGGCGCACGAAGCGCCGAACGGCCAGCGGTACCGGGCGATGACCCTCAAGGCCAGGACCCGGCCGACCAGAGCCAGGAGCCCTCCCATCCACAGGGCAAACACCACGATCGCCAGCACTCCCGGCGTCAGGCGTTCGTCCAGGCCATGGGTAGCAGCCTCCTCGACCGGCAAGCGGTCGAGGTACCACCACTCCCAGACGGCGAATCCGCCCACCAGCAGCAGGGCCACGGGCAGGAACGAGAACAGGATCAGGCCGATCGCCTCGGCCCGCAGGGGTAATGGGTTCATGAACAGCCTCCTTGGGTTGAGATGCACCTCCTTGGTAACACCGCTGCCCGGAAACCCAAGCCCGCCGGCACAGGGTTTTCGTGCCCGGGCCTCCAGGCGTCGCCTTGGAAAGCGAAAAAAGCGTGCCGTTTGACTTCGCCCCCTCGGGTTGAGGGCCTGCCGCCTGCCAGGATGGGCCTGGCTGGGATTGCCGGCGAGCAGGACCGGCGTGGCAGGGGGATGGCTGAGGGCTATCCGCTCGGCGGAAGGGTGACCAACAAGTAAAATAATAAGAATAATTATATATTTATTATTCTTATAATATGATTGCCCCCTCATCAATGGAAGGAGCCTTGCCCATGTCCACCGCCATCCCCGCCGACGTGCGGGATCGTGTCCTCCAGGCTGCCCAGGAGCTTTACGAACAGAACGGGCGCGAGTCGATGCCGACCGTTGACGCAGTGCGCCGCCAGGCACGCGTCGACATGAACGCGGCCAGCGTGGTGATGCGCGAATGGCGGCGGGCGCAGAGGGCGCAATCGGTTCCGCTTGCCGTCACCGTGCCCGAGGCCGTGACCCAGGCGCACAGCACGGCGTTGGTCGTCCTGTGGCAGACCGCCCAGCAGCTGGCCAACGAGTCGCTGCGCGCCGCGCAGGCCGCCTGGGAAACCGAGCGCAGCGAGGCCGAGCGCGACCGTCAGGAGATCGCCGACGCTTACGAGCGGCAAGCGCGCGAGCGGGAGCAAGCCCAGGCGTTGCTGGAGACGGCCGAGCGTACCCACCAGGAGGCCGCCCAGACGCTGGCCGAGGTTCGTGCGGCCCTGGCCGAAGCCCTGACCAGGGCCGAGCGGGCCGAGGCGCGCGCCCTGGAGATCGAGTATCGCGCCGAGGATCTGCGTGCCGAACTCGACCGCGCGCACCAGGACCACGCGCGTGCCCGCACCGAGACGGCCAGCCTGGCTGGCGAGCTGCGGCAATCCCAGGAGGCCGTCGCCGCCCTGCGTGCCCAACGGGACATGACCGAGGCTGGCAAGACCCAGGAGGTCGAGCGACTGGCCCAGGCCGCCCGCCTGGAGCGCGACCAACTGCTGGGGGAACTGGTCGCCGCCCGGGCGGCCACCGCCAAGGCCCAGGAGGACACCGCCGAAGCCCGCGAACGGGCAGCGGGGCTGGCTGGCAAGCTGGAGAGCGAACAGGCGCATGGCGCTGCCCTGGCCGCGCTGCTGGCTCGGCTGAAAATCCCTGCCGGCAGGGCGTCGGGGGACGGCGAGCATAGCTAGAACGGACCGGCGGGCATCCGGGCGCCGGGCGAGGTCGGCAAGCCGCTGCAATGCCTCTCGCCCGCGGGACGGGAAGCCCCTCCGAGCGGCGATGACCTCGGGCGGCAGAGCCGCACGCGGGAGGACGGGATAGTCGGCGGCTCGGAAAACCGTGGCGATGTCCTCCGAACCCTGCGGCCTTCCCTTCCAGAAGGCGATTCAAGGGCTGAACCGGGCTGCCGGCAGCGGGCGTGTGCAAGCCAAAGACCCCGACTTGGGTTTTGCCCCAGGGATGAGAGCCTCGATGGGGAGTGGGACGTCCACTTCGCAAAAAGACTCATCAGGAGAAAAGATATGGCAGGCAGTTCTGTATTGTGCAGGCGTTGTAATCGCTGGAGGGTGCCACGCGTCATTTATAGCCGTGGTCTCCCAGGCGTTAATGGATGGAGAATCGGCGGCGGAAAACCCATCTCCAATTGCTGCCCGTTCTGTCTGTCCGAATACTGGGACGAGCTGGAGGAGCCCAGTCCGCTGCGCGGCAGTCTATTCATGAAGCTGCTGAGTATTCCGCTGACGCTGATTATGTTTGCGCTGCTGTTCGGTATCGTGCTCAAACTTTCCGTCTGGCTGGACAGTTCGGAAGTCCTGCTCGCAGGAAATATTCTGTCGGTTTATGGCGTGTATCGCTTCGGGCGCTGGTTTGTGAACTGAGCGGGCCTCGAATATCCAGCAGCTCGCGCTCTGCTTCGAACGAACACCGGCCGGGAAGTGATAACCTGGAAAATATATTTCTCTCCGTTTGACGGTCCCGGCATGAACGGCCTTATGGAAGCCGTTATGCCGGAGACACTGTTTACGGAAAGTTGTCCTGCGTTTTGAAGTAGCCCCGGCTGTCCAACTAGCTGTAACGACCTGCAAACGAAAACGGTCCGACCTGCAATCAAGGCGATTTTCGACCGAGATTAACTGCGAATGACCGGCGCGGCCAACCAGCATTAATTGCGAATGAACCTGCAATCGATCAGGTGAGCCTGCAATGGAAAGAGTTCCGACCAGGATTAACTGCGACTGTTCACTGGGTTCGCTAGCGTCCAACAAACGATGGTTTTCCAGACGCTAGCGTCGATGAAATTCGGTAAGCCACCTTACTCTGCCTGATCGCTCTACGAATCCTGTTCAGAAATCAAAGTCCAGTTTCACGGACTCTCGAAGAGATTCTGGACGTTCGATCAGATGCAGCTAGTTCTGGCTGGCTCCGATGGAATGCAGGTCGGCGCGGATCAATGCAGGTTCATTCGCAGTTAATGCTGGTTGGCCGCGCCGGTCATTCGCAGTTAATTCCGGTCGAAAATCGCCTTGATTGCAGGTCGGGGTGTTTTCGTTTGCAGGTCGCTACAGGTAGGTGCCGATCGCGACGCCCCGATGCCGCAGGTAGCTGTACAGCGTGCTCTTGGAAATATGCAGCTTCTCGCCAATGGCGCTGACGCTCAGGCGGCCCTCGCGGTACAGGGTTTCCGCCGCCATGGCGGTGGCCTCGGCCGTGGCCGGTAAGCCCTTGGGGCGCCCACCGACGCGGCCCCGCGCCCGTGCAGCTGACAGGCCCGCCTGGGTACGTTCGCGGATCAGCTCGCGCTCGAACTCGGCCAGCGAGGCGAACAGGTTGAACACCAGGCGACCTTGAGCGTGGGTGGTGTCGATGGGATCGTTCAGGCTCTGTAAGCCGACCTTGCGCCCGGCCAGCTCGCCGACCAGCTCGACCAAGTGCTTGAGGGACCGTCCGAGGCGATCCAGCTTCCAGATCACCACGGTGTCGCCCGGCCGGACATGGCCCAGCAACTTGTCCAGCTCTGGCCGGGCGCTCTTCGCGCCACTTGCAATGTCCTGATAGATGCGTTCGCATCCGGCCTGTTTCAGGGCATCGACCTGGAGGTCGGCGTTCTGATCCCGAGTGCTCACCCGCGTATAACCGATCTTCATCAAAGGTATCGATTACTCGACTGCGTTAGTAGTAATTGAACTTTGATTAAGCGTACCAGTTATTTGAACCATAGCGCGGGCAGGTTAACTGTCCGCGCCACTCTTCGATAAAGTTCGGCAAAACGTTCGTTTTGTCGAACCGTTGCAAGGCAACTCAGTAAAGGCGTATAAACGCATAAACACCTATACATCTATACACGGAGAGCGCCATGAATACCGTTCGCTGGAACGTTGCCGTCTCGGCTGATACTGACCAGTCCCTTCGCATGTTTCTGGCCAGCCAGGGTGGCGGCCGTAAGGGCGACCTCTCGCGCTTCATCGAGGAAGCGGTGCGCGCCCACATCCTGGAGCTGAGCGCCGAGCAGGCCAAGGCGGCTAACGCTCACCTGAGTGAGGCTGAGGTAACCGACGCGGTTGCCGAAGCGCTCGACTGGGTCCGTAAACGCTGATGCGGGTCGTGCTGGATAGCAACATCCTGTTCAGTGCCCTGATTTCTCCCCACGGCGCACCCGATGCGATTTACCGCGCCTGGCGGGCGGCGCGCTTCGAGGTGGTGACTTCCCGGATGCAACTCGATGAAATCCGCCGGGCCAGCCGCTACCCCAAGCTCCAGGCCATCCTCCAGCCCGCCAAGGTGGGCGCCATGATCAACAACCTGCAACGGGCGGTGGTCTTGGAGCGTCTGACCATCGAGGCCGAAGCCGACGATCCCGACGACGCCTTCCTGCTGGCAATGGCCGTTGAAGGCCAAGCGGACTACCTGGTGACCGGGGATCGTCGCGCCGGCCTGTTGCAACGCGGGCATATCGAACGCACCCGCATCGTCACGCCCGCCGTGTTCTGCGCCGAGATGCTGTGATCGATGCCGGTTGGCTTCCTGACTCAGGAGCAGCGCGACGGCTTCGGTCGCTACGGCGAGGCGCCCAGCCGTGAAGAGCTGGAACGCTACTTCTACCTCAGTGACGAAGATCGCGAAGCCATCCAGACGTTGCGGGGCGACCATACACGCTTGGGCTATGCCATTCTGCTGACCACTGTTCGCTACCTTGGGGTTCTGCCAGGGCAATCGCACGAAGCCAAGCATTCTCATTTGAGTCCCAGCAACTCGGCCCGATAGTCATCCGAGGTGCTGGCGATGAGCCGACGAGTCTTGAGGCTGCCTTTGCGCTGGCTCGGGTCCTGGCGGAGCAGGTTCAGCGTCAGTCGCTTCAGCGTCGCCAGGTTATGGGCCGCATGGGCGGTACGCGCGCGCATCTGGTCATCGGCAAACACCACGTCCAGACACCAGTGCACGCGATTCTCGATGCCCCAGTGCTGGCGGATCGCCGAGGCCAGTCGCTCGGCATCCGGCGCCAGGCTGCTGATGTAGTAACGCCGCTCATGCGAAACCTTGCCCTGCAGGTGGCGCTCCGACTCGATCACCGCGAAACAGCCGAGGTCGGGCCAGCGCTCGGGATGCGCCAGGCAGGCCAGTTCGTCGAATACGTAACAGCGCCGGATTTCCAGCCGTCCATGACCTTTTTCGAGCGTTTCGCAGAACCCGTGCGGGGTGCGCTCGGGCGCATGCTGGCGGAAGATTTCGAAGAAGTCCTTGATCGACTCCAGCAGCCTGGGCTGGTTGCCTTTGACCGCCAGAACATAGTCGGCCCCCTGCTTGCGAATGGCCTGTGCAATGCCGGGCTGGGTTCCCATGGCATCGATCGTCACCACACAGCCCTCCAGGGCCAGGGTGGCCAGCAGTTCCGGGATGGCCGTCTTTTCATTGGACTTGGCCGCCGTGGCGTGCTGCCCCAGGATCAGTCCGGCGTCGGCGGCAAAGGCACTGACCAGATGCAGCGCCGCCTCACCGGCCTTGGCCGTACGACGACTGGTTTTACCGTCCAGGGCCACCACCTGGGGCGAGAGCGCGGGCAACACCGCCTCGACCCAGCGCCGGAAGGCGGACTCGAAGGCCTGCGGCTGGATCAGCGCGAAGAGCCTGGCGAAGGTGTCGTGCGAAGGAATGCCGTTGGGCAATTCCAGGTAGCGACGAAGCCAGGGCAGCTTCTCCCGAGCCCACGCCTGGATCTCTTCGAAGGTATCGGCACCGACCAGAATGCCGCAGACGGCGACGGTCAGGGTTTCGGCCAGGGAGTGCTGAACCTTGTTGGTCTGCCGAGGATCGGCCAGGGAGACGAATACGTCCGTGATGGGCATGGGAAGAGAGGGCATGCGCAGGTGCTCAAATATCCCATTGATACAGTCTTGTGATCACGACTTCAAATGCGAGGCGTTCGCTTCATGCGATTGCCCTGCGCGCACTGCCCGAACGCTATGGCAACTGGCACACCGTCTACACCCGTATGATGCGCTGGAGCAAAGCCGGCGTGCTCGATCGCGTTTTCGAACAGTTGCAGCGCCAGCGACTCATGCAGATACGCATCGAGACCATCAGCCTGGACTCCAGCATCGTGAAGGTGCATCCGGATGGTACGGGCGCGCAAAAAAAAACGGTCCTCAAGCCCTCGGTCGCAGCCGCGGCGGCTGGAGCACCAAACTGCATCTGGTTGCCGCGGATGATCGCAATGTCGTGACCTGGAGCCTGACAGCGGGTCAGGCTGGCGATGCACCCGAAGGCAGGCGCTTGATTCAGGCGTTGGGACCTCACCACGGGCTCGTGGCTCTGTTGATGGACAGTGCATACCAGGACGATGCCACGCGCGAGCTGGCTTGCGGCCTGGGTTTCGTGCCGGTGGTGCCGCCCAACCCCCGGCGGCGCCAACCGTGGGAGTATGACAAACCGCTCTATCGCCGACGCAACGGTATCGAGCGGCTGTTTCGACGGCTCAAGGCCTGGCGCCGCGTGTTCACGCGCTACGACAAGCTTGACCTCATGTACGCTGCCTTCATCACTGTGGCTCTTATCGCTGAGGCCCTACGTTAGTGTTAACAGGCCCTAGCACTGCTGCGATACCTGCCAGCAGCCAGAGTGAAGCGCGATCCATGCCCATGCGGTCGGTCATCCGCCCGCCCACGAGGTTGCCAATGGCTGCGCCGATTCCGTAGGCCAGCAGCATGGCGCTTGCGCCCCGAATGTCGGCATGAGTCACTTGCAACGTAAGTGATCCATGAACCCCGTCTGTTAACGGCCGAGCCGGTCTTTTACAGTGGCGCCGTCGGAGTGCAGTTCCACGGCAGCAGCGCCTCGTAGTCTTCGACGCTTTGCGCTGCCGGCAACCGCTCGAGGACGTGGCGCAGCCAGGCGTAGGGTTCCTGGCCGTTGGCCTTGGCGGTTTCCACCAGGCTGTAGAGCTGGGCGCTGGCGGTGGCACCCTTGGGCGTGTCGCTGAACAGCCAGGCCTTGCGCCCGATGACGAACGGGCGAATAGCCCGTTCGGCACGGTTGTTGTCGATCGGCAGGTAGCCCGCCTCGGTATAGCGTATGAGCCGGCTCCAGTTGCTGGCCAGGTAGTTCACCGCCTTGCCCAGCGCATTCTGCGCCGTGACCTGCGGCCGGGTCTTGTCCAGCCAGGCCTTGAGCTGGGCGAGGATCGGCAGGCTGTGCTGCTGGCGACCCCGGCGGCGCTGCTCATCATCGGCCTCCCGGAGGTCGCGCTCGATGGCGTAGAGTCGGTTGATCCAGGCCAACGCCTGGTCGGCGCGCCCGGTCTTGCCTTTGGGCTGCACCTGCTGTGCCTCGACGAACTTGCGCCGCGCATGGGCCCAGCAGCCCTGGCGCTCGATGCCCGGTTGCGCGGCCAGGGCGTTGTAACCGGCGTAATCGTCTGTCATCAGGTACCCGCGATAGCCCTCGAGCAGGCGCGACGGCACCTCCTGCGCGCGGCTGGTCGAGTAGTCAAAAAGAATGACTGGCTTATCGGGAGGCCCGCCGGTTTGCACCCACATCCAGGATTGGCTGGAGGGATCCCGGTCCGGCTCCTTGAGTACCTGGACTCGCGTTTCGTCGCAGTGGATCACCGGGCTTTCCAGCAGCCGATCACGCATCAGGTTGAGCAGCGGTTGCAGGTGCTCGCCGCACTGGATCACCCAGCGCGCCAGGGTTTGTCGCGGGATCTCGACGCCGTGGCGGCTCAGCACCTTTTCAAAACGGTGCAGCGGCAGCCCATCGACGTATTTGGTGGTCAGCAGCATGGCCAGCACGCCGGGGCTGGCCATGGACTTTTCGATCAACTGAGCCGGCTTGTCGGCGGTAACCGGCGCGGCTTCACAAGCGCGGCAGGCGTAGACCTTGCGGATGTGTTTGATCACGCGGATCTGCATAGGCACGATGTCCAGCTGTTCGCTGGTTTCTTCGCCGATGGCGTGCTTGCGGCAGCCACAGGCGCAGGTCAGCTCGTGCTCGGGCAACTCGTGGATGACTTCGATGCGCGGCAGCTCGGCCGGCAACGGCTTGCGCTTGCCACGGCGCCTGGCCGGCGCGACGACTTCTTCCTCGACCTCATCGGCAGAGGCTTCAGGCGCTGCTTCGGCAAGGCTTTCGGCCTCGTTGAATATCTCCAGCTGCGGTGAATTCGGATCGCTGCTCTGCTCGGACTTGCGGCCGAACAGCCGCTGGAGCAACAGCGCGTTTTGTTCACGCAGTCGTTCGATCTGCCCGTCCTTTTCCGACATCTGCGCGTTCGCCGACAGCAGCAACTGCTTGAGCAGAATCGGGTCGTCGGGAAAGGTTTCGGGCATGGAAATCATGCCGTGGATTATACCGGCTCAGCTCACAAAACGTGGCGTCAGCACCTTATGAGGTTGGTTGCCCCAGAGGTCGATTCCCTCCAGTAGTCGGTTCAACTCCCGCACAGTCAGCTCGATGGCTTCGTCACCCGCATCCGGCTTGGTCTTGAACCGCTCGGCCTCCAGGCGCTTGAGCCACAGACAGAAGCCGTTGCGATGCCAGTACAGAATTTTCACTTGGTTGCGTGTGCGATTGAGGAAGACGAACAACACCGGGTCGAACACCGCGACCTTGATATCCAACTCGACCAGGGCCGCCAGGCCATTGATGGATTTACGGAAATCGACCGGCTTGGGGTAGAGGTAAACAGCTTTGACGTTGGGGGCTGGACGCATCATGCGGGGCAGGCTCCAGAAGGAATCGGGAGCTCAGCATCAGATCTCAGGGCGCGATTTCGAAGGTAGGGTTTATGGAGCGGTTACGAAATAACGTTTTCTGTCAGAGCCCTGCTGCGTGGCCGCGCGGGGCGGCTACCCAGGGGGCAGCCAGGATCTGGCAGTCCAGCGGACCGTCACCCCTGGGCGGAGGGCCTCTCAGCGGGCCACAGACGCGCTTTACCGATAACCCTATGGGGTTGCCATACCTGGTGGTGAACAGCGCGCTCTGCGGCTTCCCAGGGGCCTTGGCGCGCGTATGCCATGCAAGGCACTGGCCGGCAATTCCGTTGCCTGAATGTCCCTGGCCTCAAGCAGGGCGCGCAAGCGCCGCTGGCGAAGCCATTCCGGGACAGGGTGCCGCTTACTCCTGGTCGGTACCGTACAGCTTGTCGAGCGCTTGGGTGACCTGGTAACCCACGACGGCCACCCTGCCGAGCACCAGGAGGACGCCCGTCACCGCATAGACTAATTTCATCGCCCTACCCCCTTCCATTCTGTGTCGCTGTTGGGCTCCATCCGACCGCGGCTCCCGCTTCTCGCGTACCGGGGCGGCCTTTTCCCTCATCCGTTGCGTGGCGTCTCGCACGGTTTCCTGGGCGTCGCGATCATAGCGCCGATGCTAGACGGAGTTTATCCGCGTGGCGCTACCGGTCCTCGACGTTTGCTCCCTCCTCTCGACCCTTACCGCGCTGGGTGCTGGGATCCCCCAAGGTATTCGGCCCCTCGGCGGTCGCCGCTACGTCGAAGCGGTGCGCTGGATTCTGAGCAGCGGCGCTCGAGGGCGAATGCCCTCCAGGCCCGCCGCAGCGAGCAAGGCTCCGGTGGCAGGCCTCTCGACCCGGCGCATCGCAGGGTCGAGTGCCCGTTCGGCCAGCGGAAGCACTACCGGTGGCTCGGAGGCAGGCCAGCCCTTTCCAGGGAAGGCGGGCCTTCGTCGCCGCTGAGCCAGGGCGGCGACCTCAACCCGGCCGGGACGCCACCTCCTCGGGCCGGGCGCGGATATAGAGTGTTTTACGAACCGGGATCTTGACGGCATCGCGCAGGCTCAGCACGGCGACTTCGACATCTCGCATGGATGCTTTCAGCTGCCGGGCCAGTGCCTCGACCTGACTCTCGCTGATGGCCAGGGTGTCGACGTCCCCCAGCGTTTCGGGCCGCGCCTTCTCCAGGACCGCGGCCAGATAGCCGTGGTAGCGGGCGATTTTGGCCTCTGCCTCTGGAAGAGAGCCGATGTCGGGAATCCCCCAGTCGAGCTCTCCCAGCTGACAGAACAGCGCGCTCAGCGGAATCGTCAGCAGGAACCCCCGGCGGCGGTTGACCCGCCGGGTGAGCGGTGCCCCCTCTTGCGTGAAGTCCCGCCAGAGCCAGTCGCTGTCGAACAAGGGCAGGAGGTCGTCGTCGTCGAAGGGCGTCTTGTACAAGGGCACGAAGACCCGGTCGGCGACCGGGCGCAGTTCTTCCACCCGATCGAGGCAGGCGACGAACTTGCCGGCCAACACCGGCTGGGCGTTGAGCAAGGCGATTTCCGCCGGCGTCAGCCGGGCCTCCTGGCTGGGTGTCACCCGCCCAGCGGCGTGCCCCTGGAGCTTGAGCCGCGGCCTGTGGGGCTCCGGACGCGGTTGGGGCAGGTTTTGGGGGAGTGGCGGGGGGCTCGGTTCCCCCAGCAGCTCGGCCAGCGAGATTTTGCCCTGGGCGTTTTTCCTGGGAAATTCCGCTGGTTGCGGCTCGGACGCGGAGTCCGCGGGAGCGTGGGCCATGGGCAGCGGTTCGGCAACGGGCGCAGACGGGCTCGTGGTCGGCTGCCTCCGTTCCGGGGCCGTATCCGGATCCGGATCGTTCTCTCCTGGCTGGGCGTTCTGGTTGGCCCATTCGAGGGCGGCAGGCTTGGGCTGTGCCTTGACGGCAGCCGGGTCCGGTGTCGAAGGGATACGGGGCTCGGCCGGCAGGCTGGGCGTCGAAATGACGCTTCGCGCTGGCTCCGGAGCGGGATCGGCGTTGGGCCGGTTCGGCGTGGCCTCCCCCGCCTCGAGCACGGGCCGCCCGACGGCAACCGGCGTCTGGCGATCGAGAAGACCTTTTTCGTTGGGCGCGATCAGCTCGACCTGCTCGCCCTCCTTGCCGAGGCGGATGGAGGTTGGCGGCGGAACCGGCACATGCGGAAACAGCACGTCCGGAGAGCTGAGTTTCAGGCAGCGCAGAGCTGGCCCCTTGCCGTTCCTGCACAGGACGTGCGGGGTGACGAGCCAGTAGAGGTCGCCATCGTCCCGGCGCTGGGCCAGGCCATGATCCGCCAGGATGGCCAGGAGGGTTTCCGGCGAGCGCGGAATGGCCACGATCCCGTCCTTCACCAGCAGGCTGACGATCTCCTCGGCGGCGCTGTGCCAGGCGATATAGACGCCATCGGTGGCCACCCATACCCGGCTGCCCGGCACGTTGACCGTCCAGCGTCCCGTGCTGAGCAGGCGCAGCATGGCGTCGCTGACCAGGCGGATGACCGGCACGCCGGTATCCCCGCCTCGGGCATTGCTCGGCCCCTTGAGCAGGTCGCGTTTGACCGAGGCCGAGTCCGACCTGCGTACCAGCTCGGTCAGGGGTGCACGGTTCGCGTTGCCCGCAATCGCATCGAGCAGGGCATCGTAGATGTCCCGTCCGCCTCCCTGAATCCAGGCGCGGGCTTCGGCGGGTATGAGGGTCGACACCAGGGCCACCGAGGCCTGGATGTGCTTTTCGTGGCGCTGGGCATTCCAGTGCAGGAAGTAGCGGTCGAGCTTGTGGCGCCCCGCCCACTGGTGGAGGGTTTCCTGCTCGGGGCTCCACTCGAGCTTGCCCTCGAAGTCGGTGGCGCGCAGGTCGGTGAGAGCCTTGCCGGCATCGTGCAGCAGGCCTGCAGCAACGCCCGCCACATTCCAGCGCCAACGGCGAGTGCTGCGCCGGGCCGGCGTCTCGGCGGTGTCGAAGGCGGTGGTCAGGCACCCATCCAGGGTGAGGTTGGCGACTTCGAGGCTGTGCCGCAGCAGCCCGCCGGGACCGGCGTGGTGATGGTGCTCCGAGGCCGGCAGCAGGTGCGCCAGTTCCGCGAAGTTGATCAGGATCGGTTCGACGTAGCGTTGGTACTCGTCCTTGGGCAAGCCGATGGAGCCTGCGATGCGGTCGATCAGCTTGCGCTGGTAGTGGCGCATTAACCACTCGCCCGTCACCTTGCCGGGATAGCCTTCCTGATAGGGGGGATAGCGCAGGTTCCGCCAGTTATGGTTTTCCAGGTAGGGGCGAAGCTCCGGGGGAATCAGCCGCTCGGCCGGATGGGGCGCCTCGGCGAAGAGCGAGGCGTAGTTGTCGCCGAACAACCAGCGTTTGATGGCGGTAAGTAGCATGAGGACTCTCGTAGCAGTGGGTCGAGCCCCCATGATCGGAAATCAAATCGCGTCTGTGCGGCCATTTCGCGCCACTTTTTGGCTCGAAAGGAAACACGAAAAGCAAAAAGCTGCAGGTGGGACGGCTGTTCAGGGGCGACGAATGGGAGGATGTCCCTGAGGTGTGCCGTGTACTGCGTACCGACAACTGACCTGTTGGCTAGTACCGGTAGGTCAGCATGCAGGACATTTCGGGAGGGCCTTCCCATAAGGGGAGGAAAACCTGACAAGTTTTTCGAACACGCTTTTCAGATCTCGAGGTAGCGGCGAAGCTCCGGGGGAATCAACCGCTCGGCCGGATGGGGCCTTGGCGAGGGCGAGACGTGGTTTATGTGGAGAAAATCTTACCGTCTTTGGCCTCATAAGCTCTTTGGGTTTCCATACCCCCGATCGAATTTGGCCATCTCATACATTCTGTACTGACGCCCCAATTAAGGGAGGGATTTGCGGTCAGGATACGCTGTGGGCTCCGGTGCTACTAACCGTGCCCCAACACTCTCCTGGTATGGGGAGGGATTTGCGGTTGCTGTAGACACGGACCTTCATTAAGGGAGGGATTTGCGGTTAACGGCTCAGGCACGGTTGCATCCCCACAGAGAAGAAGGTCAGACAAGGCCTTTATGCTTTTCTGTCGTCCGAAAGGACAAAGCCTACTTTTCCCTTTTCCCTTTTCCCTTTTAGGCAAGCTGGAGGCCGCGCCATACGTGGCTTTCAGCCTATATAAAGGGAGGGATTTGCGGTTACATGGGGAGGGATTTGCGGTCATAAAGGGAGGGATTTGCGGTCATAAAGGGAGGGATTTGCGGTTACTTAGGAGGATATTATTCACTCCAGTTTATGCTTATGGACGGCTCTGTGATGCCCGATCTGATCCCGCCAATGGTTTACAAGAGCAATGCTCTGATCGAGGCTTCATACCGCCTCACTGTTACCGAACAGCGAATCTTGCTTGCCTGTATCGCCCAGGTTCGGCGCGATCAGCCGATAACCGATGAAGTGCTCTATACCGTGACAGCGCAAGAGGTCGCAGAGTTATCCGGCACATCCACGAAACAGGCCTATCGGGAACTGGAAGAGGCTGCGCTGCGGCTCAAGCGGCGCGAGGTCTGGATTAAAGAGTATCCAAATGGTGGTGGCGGTCGGCCAGAAACACTGGTCACTGGCTGGGTCCAGTCAATCCGCTATGTTCCGGCCCAGGGGCGCGTGCGGCTCCGTTTCGCGAAAGACATGCTCCCCTACCTCGCCGAGCTATCGGAGCAATTCACCCGCTATGCCTTATCCGACGTGGCCAAAATGACCAGCGCCCATGGGATTCGCCTGTATGAGCTGCTCCGCCAGTGGGGCGACATAGGGGAGCGAGAAATCGAGCTGGAGCAGTTACGTGAATGGCTCCAGTTGCAGGGGTGCTATGACTCGATCAAGGACTTCAAAAAGTGGGTCATCGAGCCGGCGGTTGAACAGGTCAATGAGCATTCCCCCCTTCACGTGACATGGGACCAGCGCAAGACTGGGCGCAAGGTGACGCACCTGACATTCCGCTATGCGCAGAAAGAAGCTGCAAGGGCGATCAAGCAGAAGAAAGAGGCTCCCACAAAACAACAGGCCATCGACTTTGAAAAGCCGCGTCAACTCAGCGTGGCCGAGCTAAGCCGCCTGGCTTACCCCGGCGAGTCTACCGAGGCGGCCTTGCGTCGCCTGAATGCCGTAGTGACCTGATTGAAATACCTGTGAACATCACATAATTTATGAGCGAACATCACATAAATATCGTTCGAGAATCATATGATTATCACAGTAGGGAACACCAAGGGCGGCGTTGGGAAAACCACCGTGGCGGTCAATCTCGCTGCCGCTTTGGCACTCAAAGGACGGGATGTATGGCTGGTAGATGGCGATCGCCAGGGCACTGCACAGACGGCGATCAGCGTGCGCCTGTCGGAGGGGCGTACACCTGGCATCGCCGTCGCCCAATATGTGGACGGCCAAACCCTTCGGGGCCAGGTACTGCAGCAACGCAGCAAGTACCAGGACATCATCATCGATGCCGGCGGCCGTGACTCCACTTCGCTACGCGCCGCTCTGATCCTCTCCGATGTGCTGCTGGTTCCCTTTCAACCGCGCAGCTTCGACGTCTGGGCCTTGGCCGATATCTCCCATTTGGTGCAGGAGGCGCGCAGCGTGCGCGATGGGCTCAAGGCTTTCGCCCTACTGAATATGGCCGACCCCAGCAGTTCCAACGACAACAGCGAGGCCGCCGCCGCGGTTGCGGACTGGCCGGAGCTTGAGCTGCTGAACGTCTCATTGGTGCGGCGCAAGGCGTTCGCCAACGCAGCCAGCCAGGGCTTGTGCGTGCAGGAAATGCAGCCACGCGACAGTAAAGCCTGCGCAGAACTGGAAGCGATGCTGGCTGTGCTGGATTGATATGATATTCATATGTAAATCAGATGCAAATAAACTATTGTTCATATGAATATAATATGAGATTGTTTTTCTCTGCTCGAAGCTGATTTCGCAATACCGCGTGCGGCCGCCAGGTGAGACGATCCGACTGTTTTTAGACTATTTTCATATGAAAGCAAAGTGATAATCAGGTTATCTAGATATGGCTATCATACGTAGGCCGGCAGCGGCTTCCCCGCTGCCGGAGCCAAAGGCAGAGGCCTTCATCGAAGGGGCTCCTGACGGTAAAGGCACCAAGAGCGGCCGAGGCCTCAAGCGCGGTAAGAAGGAACAGATTGCCGTGATCATGGCTCCCGAACTCTTGGACCAACTGGACGCCGCCGCCGAGAAGATGGGTCAGTCGCGTTCGGCATTGATCTCGCTGGCAGTGTTCCGTTTCCTGAACAGTGGTCAGTAGGGTAGGGGAGAGGCGTCCTGTCTTTGAGGATGCAATCGCCAGTACAGGCTGTCGTACCGCCGTTCCAGGCTCATCAGGCCGCTGGGAGGGCGCCGGTGGCCCGTCACATGGAATAAGGCGCCCTTATCCAGGGCAAGCCCGCCAGTCCCCGCCGCGGAGGGTGGCGGCCGGTGCGGTGTGTACTCCGCATGATACGGGCAGTATGTATGTGGCTTTATCCTGTAATCGGAAATTTGTTGGGCGGGCACCACTTGAGTTCACCCGGAGTTCTGGTCACCGAGCGCGCCGTCGCGGGGATGGTCTTGGTTTCGACCAATGCCTGAGTGACCCCGAAGCTCAGGCTTGCCGAGATGCGGCAGTAGAGGTAGCCGCCGTTGCGAACGGCGGCCAGGCTCACTACAACCACACTTCACACAGTGTTTCTGCCTGATTGAGTACCAGCTGCGCCGCCTCCTCCTGCTGGTCCGGCGGGTACTTGTACTTGCGCAGGACGACGCGCAGCTTGGCCCGCACGCTCGCGCGGCTGCTCCAGTCCACGGTGACGTTGGCGCGCAGGTTGACGGTGAGTTCGTGGGCGATCTTGGCCAGCGTCTCGTCGCCCAGTTCGCGTACCGAGGCCTCGTTGTTGGCCAAGGCATCGTAGAAGGCCAGTTCATCATCGTTGAGGCCCAGCGCATCGCCGCGCTGGCTCGCTGCTGCGAGCTTCTTCGCCATCTCGATCAGCTCCTCGATGGGGGCTCCCATGTGTTATTGCCATCTTCCGGGCAGGGATCCCTTCCGAAAGCCTCCATGAAGATCTGGTATGCGATTTCATCAAGCCGGTCCCCCAGCGCATCAACCAAGCGCTCAAGAATACCGTTGGTTTTCTCCGCCTCCTCCGAAGTGAAGAAGGCTTCCCCTGTGTCCCGGTGGATGATCCAAGCCGCATCATCGTGCAGGTCGAACAACAAGCCGGCCTCACGCATGGCGAGCAACCAGGTTCGGGCCTCTTCCTCTGTCGTCCCTTTGAGGGACGGGATGCGTGATTTTGGCATCGCCGATTCTCTGCTGTAAGTTTTCTTCCCCTCATCATACTTGGTTGCCAGATAGAGGGCGGATGCTGAGTGGTCCCCACAAAACCGTAACCGTCTGGCCAAGTCGTCTGGCTTGAACCCGCCAAGCTAAGAGAGGGTGTCCACTTATTCATCGTGGACACCTTTTCAAGCGGGGAAATCATGCAGGGGTCGTCTCAGAAAACGGAAAATAAAGCACGCTAAGCTGGTTGCAGCGGCCGTAGTGGTCTGAATTTCCCGGCACCGATCTTGGCGCTGCTGCGCCAGAGGTAATCGCCGGTCAGGTTGGTGCTCCCAGCCCAGCGGCGACAGGTACTGCAACAGCGCGTCATCGACACTCAGGCCGTGGCCGCGCATGGCGTTTGCCGCCCGCTCCAGGTAGACCGTGTTCCACAGCACGATGGCGGCCGTCACCAGGTTGAGGCCGCTGGCCCGGTAACGTTGCTGCTCGAAACTGCGATCCCTAATCTCGCCCAGGCGATTGAAGAACACCGCGCGAGCCAGGGCGTTGCGCGCTTCGCCCTTATTCAGCCCGGCATGCACGCGGCGGCGCAGCTCCACGCTTTGCAGCCAGTCTAAGATGAGCAGCGTGCGCTCGATGCGCCCCAACTCACGCAGGGCGACGGCCAAGCCGTTCTGGCGTGGATAGCTGCCGAGCTTGCGCAGCATCAGCGAGGCCGTCACCGTGCCCTGTTCGATCGACGATCGAGGTGGCCAGCCGCAGGATTTCGTCCCAATGGGCGCGGACGTGCTTGATGTTGAGCGTGCCGCCGATCATCGGCTGGAGCGCGTCATAGGCAGTATCGCCCTTGGGGATGTAGAGCTTGGTGTCGCCCAGGTCGCGGATACGCGGCGCGAAGCGGAAACCGAGCAGGTGCATCAGGGCAAAGACATGATCGGTGAAGCCTGCCGTGTCGGTGTAGTGTTCCTCGATGCGCAGGTCGGACTCGTGGTACAGCAGGCCATCGAGCACGTAGGTCGAGTCGCGCACGCCGACGTTGACCACCTTGGTGTGAAACGGCGCGTACTGGTCGGAGATGTGGGTGTAGAAAGTCCGTCCTGGGCTGCTTCCATACTTCGGGTTGATATGGCCGGTGCTTTCTGCCTTGCTGCCTGTTCTGAAGTTCTGGCCGTCCGACGATGACGTGGTGCCGTCGCCCCAGTGCTCGGCGAAGGGATGCCGGAACTGGGCGTTGACCAGTTCTGCCAGTGCCGTCGAATACGTCTCGTCGCGGATGTGCCAGGCTTGCAGCCAGGCGAGCTTGGCGTAGGTCGTGCCGGGACACGACTCCGCCATCTTGGTCAGGCCCAGGTTGATCGCGTCGGCCAGGATCGTGGTCAGCAGCAGTTTTTTGTCCTTGGCCAGGTCGCCCGCTTTCAGGTGGGTGAAGTGGCGGGTGAAGCCCGTCCACTCGCCCACTTCCAACAACAGTTCGGTGATCTTGACGTGCGGCAGCACCATTGCCATCTGGTCGATCAGTGCCTGCGCGGCGTCGGGTACCGTCGCGTCCAACGGCGTGATCTTCAGACCCGACTCGGTGATGATCGCGTCCGGCAGGTCGTTGGCCTGCGCCATACGGTTGACGGTGGCAAGCTGCGTTTCCAGCAGCGTCAGTCGGTCATGCAGGTACTGGTCGCAGTCGGTGGCCACGCCCAGCGGCAATTCGCTGGACTGCTTGAGGCGGGCGAACTTCTCGGGCGGCACCAGGTAGTCCTCGAAGTCCTTGAACTGGCGCGAACCCTGCACCCAGATGTCGCCGGAACGCAGGGCGTTCTTGAGTTCGGATAGCGCGCACAACTCGTAGTAGCGCCGGTCGATGCCAGTGTCGGTCATGACCAGTTTCTGCCAGCGCGGCTTGATAAAGTCGGTCGGGGCATCGGCGGGCACCTTGCGGGCGTTGTTGGTGTTCATGCCGCGCAGCACCTCGATGGCGTCGAGTGCGTTCTTGGCGGCGGGCGCGGCCCGCAGCTTGAGCACGTCGAGGAATTCCGGCGCGTAGCGGCGCAAGGTGGCGTAGCTCTCGCCGATGCGGTGCAGGAAATCGAAGTCCTCGGGCTGGGCGAGCTTCTGTGCCTCGGTGAAGCTCTCAGCGAAGGCGTCCCAGGACATGACGGCCTCGATGGCGGCGAACGGGTCGCTGCCCGATTGCTTGGCGTCGATCAGCGCTTGGCCGATGTGCCCATACAGGCGCACCTTGGCGTTGATGGCTTTGCCGGATGCCTGAAACTGCTGCTGATGCTTGTTCTTGGCGGCGTTGAACAGCTTGCCCAGGATGCGGTCATGCAGGTCGATGATTTCGTCGGTGACGGTGGCCATGCCTTCGATGGCCAGCGCCACGAGGGTGGCGTAGCGCCGTTGCGGCTCGAACTTGGCTAGGTCGGCAGGGGGCATCTGGCCGCCCTCGCGGGCGATTTTGAGCAAGCGGTTCTGGTGAACCAGCCGCTCGATGCCGGTAGGCAGGTCAAGTGCCTGCCAGACTTTGAGGCGTTCGATGTGTTCGAGCATGTGGCGCGAGTTCGGTTTGGCCGGTGATTGCCGCAGCCAGGCCAGCCAGGTCGTCTTGCCGATATCGCTGCGTTTCAGCAGATCGTCGAGGTTATGCCGGTGTCTGTCCGACAGCGGCTCGGACAAGGCTTCGTAGATGCGCCGATTGGCGCAAGTGATGGCCTCGGCACTGGCGCGCTCGATGGTGTTGATCGCGGGCAAAATGACCAACTGTCGTCGCAGGTGTTCGATCAAGGCGCTGGCCAGCACGATGCCCTTGTCGGTCTGCATAGCCAACTCGGTCAGGATGTGCACGGCCTGCCGGTAGTGGCTCATGGTGAACGGCTGGAAGCCGAACACCGTTTGCAGTTCCACCAGGTGTTCGCGCCGGGTCTGCTCCCGCTGCCCGTAGTTGTCCTAGCTTTCGACGCTAACCTTGAGCTGATCGGCGACCAATTTCAGCAAGGGCGGAAACGGCGGCTGATCGACGCCAAGGAAGATGCCGGGGAAACGCAGATAGCAAAGCTGGACGGCAAAGCCCAAGCGGTTTGCAGGCCCGCGCCGCTGCCGGATGATCGACAGGTCTGTTTCGCTGAAGGTGTAATATCGGATCAGGTCGTCCTTGGTGTCCGGCAACGCCAGCAGGCTTTCCCGCTCGGCGGCGGACAGGATCGAACGGCGGGGCATGCAGTCTCCTTCTTCTTGAAAACGTAGGTTTGCGACAAGCCCGCCCAAGCCTCCGGCGCGGCACGGGAAATCAAGGCATTGCCATTCTCGAAAATGCTTCTTGAAACACTATTCTCGATAACCTAGCATCTCAACGAGTTTCGATAACGGAAG
>Ga0209373_10000862_pt1 | contig 41405 bp, 32 predicted proteins | sample Higcelweek5metaG_FD_187173 | JGI IMG/M metagenome (GOLD analysis project Ga0209373, IMG submission 187173) | Freshwater pond sediment microbial communities from the University of Edinburgh, under environmental carbon perturbations - High... | ecosystem: Environmental > Aquatic > Freshwater >... | reverse complement strand
GTCCGCCAGCTGCATTTTTATGCCCTCCGCCATTGAAATATTTTCTGGCAAATTCATTGGCGGGAAAATTCCCGCGCGACCTCAGTGATAATTTGATATGATCATTTTGCTCGGTAAACAGTACTGAAAAAATGACATCTGCAATGGACAGCGGATAATTCACAAAGCCCTCAGTATCTCCCTTTTTATGGCGAAAGTTCTTGAGATCATTCTTACTCAATGCAATATAGGCCGCCCTGAATTCCGGCAAAACCTTCATGTTCTGCTCCAGGCTATATCCCAGCAGCCTCATCCGGTCAGTGGAGAACATATTGTAAACCTCGAAGTAGATCCGATCCTTATCGGCACCCAAACGCATCAGTTTGGCAACAGTTTCAAAAATTTCAGGATAGGAGCAGGCAACTTTTAATCCAACGGTATCCGTCATGATTCCAGCAAGCAAACAGGTTGCAGCTTCGGGACCGACATATTCGGTTAACTTGAGCTTTTCCAAAAAAAGAAACACCATTTCAGATGCTGAACCCTTTTGGGGATCGATCAGCTGAACATCAGTAAACTGCTCATAAACAGGATGATGATCAATCAGGAGTTTGGGCTTTTCGCATTTACGCAATGATTCTTCCAGTGACCCCAGGCGTTCGGGGGTATTGAAATCCGAACAAATAACCAGCTCACAATCATCAAAATAGCGGGCTATAACCTGATCTGATTTGCGGCCCTTGACAACCACATCTTTGTGACCAGGCAGCCATTTCAGGAATGAAGGTGCATCATCCGGAATAATGATGTCGACTGTGTGACCCAGTTTGAGAAGAACCCATTTTAATCCTAAAGCAGATCCGATTGCATCCCCGTCAGGGTTTTTATGAGTCAGGATCAACACTTTGTTCGGGATCATAAATAAAGCTCTGACATCCTGCCATCCGGATTCCAGGTTGAAATCCAGTTTACCGTGAAAGAGTTCATTTTGCATCGCTCAAAGATAGCAATCAGTGGGTATCGGACGCAGAATTTTGTTATTTTTATAGAAACAACATTCCAATTATGGCTGGTAACATTACCCTGACCATCATCAAGCCGGAGGCTGTAGCCCATGCATATACAGGCGATATTCTCCGGATAATATCTGCAGCCGGATTCACCATTGCTGCCCTGAAGCTAACCAGAATGAGCCACGCACAGGCTGCCGGTTTTTACAAGGTTCACCTCGAAAAACCTTTTTATCGGGAGTTAGTGGAATTCATGGCTTCGGGTCCCATTGTGGCAGCAATCCTGCAAAAAGAAAACGCTGTTGAAGAGTACCGTAAATTAATCGGGCTTACTGATCCTGCCAAAGCACCAGCGGGAACCATCCGGCAGTTGTTTGGTGAAACCATCCGGAGAAATGCCGTTCACGGTTCCGATAGCGATGTAAATGCGCTAAAGGAAGCCGGATACTTTTTCCAGGTTTGGGAGCGATTCGACCGGGACGGTAATTTTCTGGAACCCGAAGAGCAGGTAGGATAGAGCGAATTATCTGATTACCACTTCATCAATAATATCCTGCCCGCATCGTTTATTCAGCTCCAACCGCAATCCCTCACGAATCATCAGCAGCTCATTCCTGATGACTGAAGATCGTATTTTTACAATCAATTTACGATCTCTGATAAAAACCGATTCGGTACTGCGGGCAATGGTTACCCCCACCACTTCATCCCACTGACGGATCAGGTCACGCTCTTTCAGTTGCCTGTCGATGCCTGATTCCTTAAAAAGCTCGTCAATAATCTCTTTGATCTGCCGCGATTGAGTTCTCCTGATTACCATAATTTATACGAGGCTAATTTGTCCGTCAGTAACCCGAAACAACCGGTATTCAACAGCCAGCCCTGACAAAATCGATTGCAAATGTTGCAGGTTGGTATCCGTTATGAATATTTGACCAAAATGGTCATCTGAAACCAGTTTGATGATCTGGGTCACCCGGTTTGCATCCAGTTTGTCGAATACATCGTCGAGCAAAATCATCGGTCGCACGGCAGAAATTTTCTTTAAAAAATCATATTGGGCCATTTTCAATGCCACGAGGTATGTTTTCTGTTGTCCCTGCGAGCCTTGTTGCTTCATTGGAAAACCCGACAGTTCCAGGGTCAGGTCATCACGGTGAATTCCAATCGTTGAAAACTGGAGTTGCCTGTCGTGTGCACGTGCTTCCCGCATCAGGTCAGCCAGCGGTCGTTCACCTGCCTGAGTATGGTATTTCAGTTCAACCTGCTCATGGCCGTTGGATATATAGTCATAATAGAACTGGAAGATAGGAAGCAGCCTGGATATAAAATCTTTTCTCTGCAAATAGATACGCTCGCCCAAAAATGACATCTGATCATCCCAGATCAGCAGAGAATCCTCGTCAAAATAGTTGAGGCGGGCAAACTCTTTAAGCAGGCGGTTCCGCTGAGCCAGAGCTTTATTGTACCGCATGACATCATCGAGATACTGCCTGTCATATTGAGCAATCACCCCGTTCATATAGCGGCGGCGTTCCTCGCTGCCTTCTGAAATCAGGCTGGAATCCGCCGGTGAAACCATCACCAGGGGTATTAATCCGATATGATCAGCCAATCGCTGATACTCCTTGTCATTCCTTCGGGTCCGTTTCTTCTGATCTTTCTTCAGATTGCACTGGATGCGTTCAGTTTGTCCATCGATTTCAAACTCCCCCTGAATCATGAAAAAATCAGCAAAATGCTTGATGTTAGCTGAATCAAGGCTATTGAAATAAGATTTACAAAAAGCCAGATAATAGATTGCGTCAAACAGATTTGTTTTCCCCACTCCATTATTGCCCACAAAACAATTCAGTTTCGGAGAGAGCTCAATTTCGAGCTCACTGTATGTTTTAAAATTCAACAAATTCAGTTTCCGTAAATACATAAACACTCCGGTTTCACGTCAAAAATAGCAATACTCCGGGTAACGAAACTGCTCTTGCAGAATTTTACCCGGCCTATTTCAAATAAGGTTAAAATATTATAAGTTTGCATGATTTTTTTATAATAAAGTTTATGGTTAGCAAATCGAAGGATAAGAAAGAAGACAATCTGGAAGTAGTCGAGCATGCATTGACTAATACTGAGCATTTTATTGAGCAGAACCAGAAGACAATCACGATAGCCATTATTGCCATTGTTGCAGTTGTTGGCATTTTCCTGGGTTACAAACGTTTTATTGTGGCTCCCAAGGAAAAGGAGGCACAATCGCAAATGTTTGCCGCTGAACACTATTTCGAAAAAGATTCATTCAATCTTGCGCTGAATGGTGATGGCAATTACCTCGGTTTTCTTGATGTCATTGATCAGTATAAGTCGACCAAATCAGCAAAACTCGCCTATTATTATTCCGGGATCTCCTATCTGAAACTAGGGAAATTCCAGGAAGCTATCGGTCAGTTAAAGAAATTTAAGCTGAAAGATGCTATGATACAACCGATATCACAAGGTGCAATCGGTGATGCTTACTGTGAACTGGGGCGCATAAGTGAGGCCATTGATTATTATATCAAAGCTGCACGAACGGAACCTAATGCATTTGTAACACCGATATACCTTATGAAAGCCGGTGAGCTTCTCGAATCGAATAAGGAATATAGCAAGGCATTACCTCTCTACAAAGAAATCCAGAAAGACTATCCGGAATCATCCGAAGGTCGAAAGATCGAAAAGTACATCGCCCGGGCCGAGGCCGGTATGGCAAAATAAGAATTTGAAAAACCAGGCCGGGATTTACCCGGCCTTTTTTTTTACCTATATGGCAACATCGCTGAAGAATTTATCGGATTACGATCCTGCCTCCATCCCGGAGCATACTGACCGGACGTTTGGAATTGTTGTTTCGGAATGGAATGAAACGATCACCGGGCCACTGGCTCAGGGAGCCGTTGACACTTTAATCAAACACGGAACGAAACCAGAGAATATCCACCTGCATTACGTTCCCGGAAGCTTTGAATTACCATTGGGCGGTCAGTTCCTTTTCGAATCATTCATGCCAGATGCCGTTATTCTGATTGGTTGTGTGATTCAGGGAGAAACCAGACATTTTGATTTTATCTGTCAGGCTGTCGCCAAAGGGTGTATGGATCTGGGACTGAAGTTCAACAAACCCAGTATTTTCGGATTGCTGACAACCGACAATCTCCAGCAGGCCATCGACCGTTCAGGGGGGAAACATGGCAATAAAGGCGTAGAAGCAGCCCTTACAGCCATCAAAATGGTTGACCTGAAAAATCGATTACCTCAATTGTAATTCATAAAAAAGAGACTGAAGTTCAAACTCCAGTCTCTTTTTTTTCCCGGTCTTCCGGTCTCCGGTCTCCAGTCTTTACTAAATTATCTTCTCTGCCCGCCCTTATTCTGTTTCAAGGCCTTTTGCTGGGCTGCAGATTGTTTTGACATCTGCTCCATGCGTTCCATGAATTTCGATTTCTTAACGGGCTTCTTTTGGTTCTCATTCAGTTTACTGAGTAGCTTTTCTTCATTGATTGACCTCTTGATCACGATCTGCTGAACATAAGAAATCAGGTTGGAGAAGAAATAATACAAACTCAAGCCGGCTGAATAGGAGTTAAACCAGAAAAGCATCATCACGGGCATCATATACATCATAACCTTCATCCCGGGAACCGGCGAAGTGGTTTGCGTCTGATCCATCTGCATTTTCGTGGTAACAACCATCGACAGGGCCATAAGCAAACAGAACAAACTCACATGGCTACCGTACGCCGGTATGGTAAAAGGCAGGTTGATAATGGAGTCGTAGGTAGATAAGTCGGGAGCCCAAAGGAACGCTCTCTGACGTAATTCGAATGAGGATGGAAAAAACCGGAACAAAGCTATCCAGATTGGCATCTGTATCAAAGCAGGCAGACAACCTCCGAGGGGGTTTACTCCGACTTTCTTATACAGAGCCATGGTAGCCTGCTGTTTCTCCATGGCTTTGTCAGGATTGTTGCCAAACTTGGCGGTGATTTCATCGATCTGCGGCTTTAAAACCTTCATCTTGGCACCCGACAGGAAGGATTTGTAGCTTAACGGGAAAACCAAAGCTTTGAAGAAAATCGTCAGGATGATGATGATAATTCCATAATTGGATATAAAACCTTCGAGCCAGGCGAAAATATTGATAACGAACCACTTATTAATCCAGGATATCCATTTCCAGCCCAAATCGACCAGTGAGGTCAGCTCATGGCCTTCGGCCTTTAATGTTTTGTAATGATTCGGTACAAAATAGAAGGTAAACCCGAGTTCCTCCTGGGTTTTACCTTCATAAGGCAAGCTGATGGCGGCTGAAAAGTGCTTGATCGGTCCAGAAACTTCTGACAGTGCCGTTGAGTTGATAGAGGCGCTTGTCAGGTAATTGTCAGCCATCAGAATAGCCGAAAAGAACTGCTGATTGAAGCCAATCCATTCCACCTTAGTGGTCAGATTTTCCGAGGCAGGTTTTTTAGCTGTTGACAGGCCGAGTTTGCCAACTTCATTCTGATAATACTTGTATTTTATTGTCGCATATTGACTCTCCCACTTCCTGCCCTTTTCCTGTTGGCGAACATCGATTGCCCAATCAAGATCAAGCATGGTGGTATTCTTACCCAGCACCTCATCCATACCCTGCATCCGGATATTGAATTTCAGTTTATAGGAATCCGGTTCCAGTGTGTATACATAATCCATGTATCGGCCCTGGCCGGCAGGTAATCGCATCACCAATGTCTTTGATCCGACTTCAGCTTTCTGGTCGGTTTCCTGCGTCTGAGGTATAAAAAAGAGAGCTTGGGTAGCAATAGCTTTGTTCTGCGAGAAGAACTGCAGATTGAAATGAGTGGTTTCCCCATCAAAAAGTATCAGTGGTTTACCATCATAAGTCTTATAGTTGATCAGTTCAGCAGAATAAGGCCGACCACCTTTTGTGGAGAACTTGACCCGGATCTTTTTGTTCTCTAAAATATAGAATGCCTCTTCTCCAACCGAAGCGGTTGAGAAAGCACCAAATTCACTGATCCGGTTCAGGCTGTCCTGTTGTTCACTGGGAACCGCAGGAGACAACACCTGGGTGGTATCTTGCTGTACTTTGCTCTTTTCGGCTTCAAAACTTTTTTGAGCTTCAACCAGCGCAATTGAGTCACGAACTCTTTGGTTTCTTGCAATATCTTCTTTGGAAGGCTTGGTAAAAATGCTGTACGCTATTAGCAGCACACCCATTAACAATAAGCCAATAAGGGACTTCTTATCCATTTCAGATCAATTCTATTGTGAAATTAGCCGGCTAAAGTAAGGAATTATTCCAAGGCAGCCTTAACAAAGCTCACAAAAAGAGGATGTGGTTTCATAACGGTACTCCGGTATTCGGGATGAAACTGGACGCCGATAAACCATTTGTGATCAGGGATCTCCATTATCTCCACCAGGTTGGTGTCAGGATTGGTACCTGAAGGGATCATTCCTGCAGCTCTGAACTGATCCATGTAAGCGTTATTGAATTCATAACGGTGCCGGTGCCGTTCGCTCAGATTTAAAGTATGATAGATTTTTGAAGCCAGTGATCCTTTGACAACTGCACAGGCATAAACACCTAACCGCATAGTTCCGCCTTTGTCGGTAATCTCTTTCTGATCGGCCATCAGGTCGATAACAGGATATTTGGTAGTCGAATCCATCTCGGTGGAATTGGCCGTTTTCAGGCCTAGAACATTTCTGGCAAACTCGATAACTGCACATTGCATTCCAAGGCATATTCCCAGAAACGGGATATTATGCTCACGAGCATACTGGCAAGCTATAATTTTCCCTTCAATGCCTCTGTGTCCGAATCCTGGGGCGACAAGAATACCTTTGAGCTCTCCCAGAATTTTGGCAGCATCACCAGTCTCCAGCGTTTCGGAATGGATCCACTGAATATCGACTTTGCATTGATTAACCGCTCCGGCTTGTATAAATGCTTCAGATATGGATTTATAGGCATCATGCAGTTCAACATACTTACCGATCAATCCAATTTTAACGGTTTGTTTCGGGTTCTTGACTGACTGTACAAACTCCTTCCACGGCTCCAGATCGATGGTCGTATTGGATGGCAGCTTCAGTTTTTCAATCACGATGCTATCAAGGCCTTCGCGGTGCATCATGAGCGGAACCTCATAAATTGTATCCACATCGCGGCTTTCGATCACTCCGCGCTCTGCCACATTGCAGAACAGTGCAACCTTTTTGCGTATTTCCACATTCAGTGGTTTCTCCGTTCTCAGAATCAGAATGTCGGGTTGAACGCCCTCTTCGAGCAGCATTTTTACCGAATGCTGGGTTGGTTTTGTTTTCAGCTCGCCAGTTGCACTGAGATAAGGTACGAGAGTCAGGTGGATCACACAAACACGATCACCCATCTCCCACTTCAGCTGGCGGACAGATTCAATGTATGGCAGGGATTCGATGTCTCCGACAGTGCCACCAATCTCAGTAATGACAATATCATACTTTCCCTTCGATCCGAGTATTTTAATACTCCTTTTGATTTCATCGGTAATATGGGGAATGATCTGTACAGTTTTCCCGAGGAAATCGCCTTTACGTTCTTTATTAATAACTGACTGATAAATACGGCCGGTGGTAACATTATTGGCTTGTGAAGTCGGGCAATTCAGAAACCGCTCATAATGCCCGAGATCCAGGTCGGTTTCCGCTCCGTCGTCCGTCACGTAGCATTCACCATGTTCATAAGGATTCAGGGTACCCGGATCGATATTGATATAAGGATCCAGTTTCTGAATCGTAACAGAAAACCCTCTTGCTTGTAAAAGTTTGGCCAATGAACTGGCGATAATGCCTTTACCTAATGATGATGTCACACCTCCTGTTACAAAGATGTATTTTGTTTGTTTGATTGTCATGTGAAAAATTAGAATTTCCAGCTAAGACCGACAGATGGCATAAACGGAAGTTGGTTAACGCGTTCATACCGGATACGGTCGAAATAGAATATATTTTCCCGATTGTATACGTTTGTGATACTCAACGATGCTTCAAGCTCACTATTCTCGCCTGTTGCGATAGTTTTCTTCAGGTTGATATCCAAACGATGGTAATAAGGCAATCTGCCCTGATTAAGCGGTCCATAAACTATACCCAGTTCACCGTTTACGGTGGTATAGTCGGTGTTGATTCCATCATGGAACGGGATTTTTTCATAGAATCCCTGAGTCTGGGTGAACGGGAAACCGGAACCGAGGTTCCAGCGTGCACTAAATTCCCAGGTAAGATCTTTTCCGAATTCGTAAGATGCAACCAGGTTAACATTGTGTCTCCGGTCGAAGTGAGGAGCATAGTTGATTACGCCGTCATATCTGGTTACCCAACCCAGGGAATAGGTAGCCCATAAATAAACACGTTTGTAGTCGTATTTCAGCAAAAAGTCAATACCATAAGCCTTTCCGGTTTCAATAATGAAATCTTTTCTCAGGTATTCAGGTTTATCCTGATTGTCACCGGTATCGTCATACAATTTATTACGGTTGATATTGGTCAGCTGGATATTGTCCTTGATATAGGTTTCAACATTCAGGTTCAGACGGTTGGTCAGGTCGAACTCGAAACCCAAAATGGCATGGTTTGATTTCTGCAATTTGGTATTAATCTCCTTACCATCAAATTCTTTCTGCAGGTTTTCAGGTCCTGACAAGAATCCGTAGAAAAGGTTGACCACATCTCGGTCGGAATTGGCAGCAATCAGGTTTTGTGAATACATACCTGACGCAAATTTAAGCCTGAAGTTGTCGCTCAGATTATATTTCAAACCCAACCTGGGTTCCGGTGAAATTTCACTCAACGAAGCATAATAGTGCAGGCGGAAACTGGGTTCAATGAGTAATTTACCCAGTGTTTTCTTGTATTTTCCGAAACCGGCCAGCTCTGTGGTAAATTGTTCCTGGGTAATTTTACGACCCACCGAGTTAAAATAGTTGAAGTTCGTATTATACCCCAGTGTTTCAATGCCATATTCCAACTCATCCTTACCAAGAATATAAACAAACGACAAGCCGACATTAAATCCGTCGATTGAACTCTTCCGTGGCTGCTGATCGGCCTCATTCATGGTAATCAGGTATTTTGAATAGGCCACGTTTGCCTTGATCAATGCGGGATAATCGCCCGGGATCAGAACAACATTGGTACCGAATCCATAAGTGTTCCAGCCGATATCAGTAATATTGCGGTAAGTGACATGATCGTTGAAATTAAATCCGAAGAAGTTGACTTTACTACCATTCTTGGAGTTTATGGAGACTTTACCGTAAATATCCGTGAAATTGAAAGGAAGCCCGACGGAATCAATATACTTATACAGATACTTTGATGACTGCTCGAGGTAGGAGTGTTTTGCACTCAGGATGAATGAAGAGGAACCATCAGAATCGTCCTTAGCCTTTTTCAGTGGTCCTTCAAATAAGGCTTTGGCCATAAAGGTACTGGCTGAGAACTTGCCGGATAATCTCTTCTTATTACCATCGCGTGTGGTGATATCCATTATTGAGGAGATACGGCCACCATATTCGGCGCCAAATCCACCCGTGTAAACATCAACCTGATTAAGGATATCCGTATCAAAAACAGAGAACAATCCGATAGAGTGAAATGGATTGTACACGATCATACCATCCAGCAGCACTTTATTCTGAATTGGTGCTCCTCCCCGAATATACAGCTGACCACCCTGGTCGCCGGTGAAGATAACTCCCGGCAGTACCTGAAGGTATTGTGCAAGATCAGGCTCTCCGCCAATAGTTGGAATCTTTTCCATCTGCTTGGGAGTCACCTTGATAATAGAGGTCTGCACCTGTGTCTTCATGGATTGTTTTTCACCGGAGATCACGACCTCATTCAACGTATTTACCTGTTCTGAGATATAAAGTTTCTCATTGATAATCCGGCCTGCAATAATTTGCACCTCTTTGGAAGTTTTCTCGTATCCAACTCCGGTGGCAGACATCGTGTATGTTCCGACAGGGATTTTACTGATCATGAAAAATCCGTTTACATCGGTCGAAGCACCGTAATTCCTTGTTTCGCCTACATATACGTTGCACCCGATAAGCGGTTCGCCGGTTTTCTTGTCATAAACAAATCCTCGTACAATACCAGTTTTTGCTGCTTGTGAAAATCCGCTGGTACTAACAAATAAGCCCAAAATAGCCAAAGCCGACAGGAATCTCAAAGTTCTCATGTTTAAAAGAATAAAATTTTACGATTCAAAGCGATCCAATAAATCGATTTTCTCTTTGAGTAGCTGAATACGCTCGCGCTCCTGAGCAATCTTATTCTCGACCTCGCGGATCAGAGATTCAGATTTCTGCGATTTTGCAAAGAACCCAATGTTGTTCTCCCAGAGAACCACATCGCTTTCCATTTGCTTAAGCTTATTCACCAATTTCTCTCGTTCAGATGAAATTCGGTTTTTTGTTTTGGGGGACTGAACAAATGTATCAACTTTTTGTTTATATCGCAAAATTTCTTTTTTCGGTTCATCAACCTCCAGCTGGTCGAAAAGCTTATGAATCGCTTCACGGAATTCCCGCTGAACAACATCCTTTTTCTCAATAGGAATATGTCCGATGGTGGTGAACTCTTTCTGTATCTCTTTAAGAGTCATCAGATCTTCATAATGATCCTCTGAAAGGGTAAAAGCCTTGACTTTTTCAACCAATTCCAGTTTTAATTTCAGATTTTCAATCTGTTCCGAATCCTGAGAACTGAAAAATTCGGATTTCTTTTTAAAGAATGCGTCGCAGGCGGTGCGGAACCGGTGCCACAGCGGATCAGAATATTTCCGGGGAACAGGGCCTATTTCTTTCCATTTTTTCTGGATCGTAACCAATTCATCGGAAGTTTTTCTCCATTCGGTGCTATTGCTTAGAGCCTCGGCCTGCATGCACAAATCGGTTTTCATCTGAAGGTTTCCATGCTGGTCGTCACGGTGGCGGGAAAAATATTCCCTTTTGCGGTTGAAAAATTCATCACAGCCTGCCCTGAAACGGTCATACACTTTATTATTATCCTTCCTTGGAGCGAAACCAATGCTGCGCCACATTTGCTGCAATTTGACCACTTCGAGGGAAAACTCATTCCAGTCTTTCGGACTTTGAACCGGCCGCAGCAGTATCTCTTCAATATTTTCACAGAGATTAACCTTTGCGTCCAGATTTTTCTTCTGTTCGTCCTTAAGATTCAGGTAATAGTCCTGATGTTTGCGATTGATCTGATTAGTAGCTTCCCTGAAACGATCCCAAATTTCCGTCCTTTGTTCGCTTGGAACGGGTCCGATTTCTCTCCATTGGTTGTGAAGCACCTGAAGATCACCGAATGATTTGACAACCGATGGTTCCAGCAGGAGTTCTTCAGCCTTTTCACAGATCTGTATTTTGAGCTCCAGGTTCTTTTTCAGATCCAGGTCACGGAGTTCCTTGTTTATCTTGATAAAATCGTAGAACCTTTCAACATGATGATGATAGTTTTCCCATAAACTGTGCAGATCAGCCTGTGGTACAGGGCCAATATCCCTCCATTGCCTTTGCAGATCCCGGAAATCGTTGAAAGTTTTGTTCAGGGATTCCTGTGTATTCAGGAGGTTTTTAATGTGATCAATAATCTCCAGTTTTTTCTTCAGGTTGCCCTCTTTATCACCTTCCAGGGCCTTTACATACTCTGCCTTTCGGGTTCTGAACTGGTCATAGGAGGTTTTAAATGCCTCCTCAAGATGATCCGGAGCTGGCTTATACTCCTCCTCGACGCCACCTTCTTCAATGAACTTTTTATGTTTGGCCTCGGATTCTGCTTTCAGTTTTCGGTAGAAAGTGGAGCGGATATTCTCAACGTCGTGTGTTATGTCATGAACGGTCCTGTGGCTGAGCAGCAAATCAAGTGCTTCAAGAAGTGATTCCCTCGAATACTCCGAATAGTCGATGTTGATCGGAGGTAATTCATCTGCCGGGATTACTTCCGGAATAGTTTCCGGAATAGTTTCCGGAATGTTTACCGGAACGGTTTCCGGGATGGCTTCCGGGATGGCTTCCGCTGCTTCGGGTTGTTCTACTTTTTCAGGTTCGGCACTTTCAACAATTCCGGCAACTGGTGCCTCTTCTTCTACTGCAGGGGCCTCAACAACAACAGCTTCAGCCTCAACAATCTCTTCGCTGGATGGATCAGGAGTTTCAATCCCGTCAACCTTTAACTGCTCTTCAGGCAGTTGATCTTTTTCAGTCATAACAATCGTTTTTAAGTCTAAAAAATCTCAGCAATGCTAAGTTGTTCATACGAACAGAGTACCGGACCAAGGTCCAGATGCACACATTTTGACAAAAATACCTAATTTTTAATTAAAAAAGCCATCCCTTTACAGAGATGGCTCGCACTTACAAAATCAATTGGATTACTGAATTTCAATCTGCTTTGCAGGGTTTGCTTTTGCTTCCTCAACCTTTGGGATAGTCACCAACAGCAGCCCGTTCTCATACCTGGCAGAGATGTTATTGGAATCAACCCAGTTCGACAAACGGAAGCTTCGGCTGAATGCAGTATTGCTGAATTCACGCCGCACATAACTTTCCTCTTTTTCCTCGCTTGACTGAGCGGCAGTGCCAGAAATATTCAGCAACTGACCATCAAGTTTGACCGTGAAATCCGATTTTGAAAATCCAGGTACTGAAAGTTCAATTCTGAATTCCTCCTTGGTTTCTACAATGTTGGCCATCGGTACAGCTGTGTTTTTGAAATCCTTGCTGTAATCATTCCAGAACCAATTCATCAGATCATGCGGAAACGTGTACTCTGACTGTTCCGGCATGCAATTTCCGTGGTTAAATCTTACTAGTGCCATCTTTTTATCTCCTATTTTTTATAGTTAATTGTTTCAATTACACAGTGCCTCTTTCAAAAGGTGTTCCAATGTATTCAAGGTGTCATTCTGTCACCTATCAGATAATTTAACATGTCATTTTGGCCGATTCGGCATTTTCTCAATCTACCTGAAACAACTATATTTGCAAAGAATTCAATCCATTATGCGCATAGATATTATCACTGTACTACCTGAACTTCTGACAGGTCCGCTCGATCATTCGATTATCAAGCGTGCCCAACAGAAGGGACTGGTTGAGATTCACATACATAACCTTCGCGACTATGCATTTGACAAGCGCCATACCGTTGATGATTACCCGTTTTCAGGTGGTGGTGGGATGGTCATGATGGTTGAACCCATTGATTTGGCTATAAGCGATTTAAAATCAAAAACCGGATATGACGAGATTATTTTCACCTCACCAGATGGGGAGATGTTCTCGCAAAAAATGGCCAACCAGCTATCCTGTCTGAAAAACTTAGTTATCCTGTGCGGGCACTACAAGGGAATTGATCAACGGGTAAGGGATCACCTGATTACCAGGGAGATTTCGATCGGAGACTATGTGCTTACCGGTGGAGAACTTGCTGCTGCAGTTATCGTGGATGCCATTGTGAGATTGTTGCCCGGAGCTATTTCCGATGAGGAATCCGCGCTCACCGACTCATTCCAGGACGACCTTCTGGCACCGCCACTCTATACCCGCCCGGCAGAATATAAAGGATGGAAGGTGCCTGACATATTATTATCCGGAAATGACCGGGAAATTGAAGACTGGAAAATCGAGCAGTCGATCGAGAGAACCCGGAAATTAAGGCCAGACCTGCTTCATGAGTGATCTCAGCGGGAACAAATTCCGGTAAACGGACAATAACGGCATGCCTGGATATTCTCACTTTGAACAAATGGAATATCCGGATTGAAAATCTCTTCAAGTATGGTTTTCAGACTCTGTTTAAACTCATCCCGGATATCCGAATAAACCACTTCGTGTCCGGCAACCTGTATCCGGTATTCCGATTCACCGGCCATCAAACGCCCAAGCCGGAACAACCCGGGCATCAATGCTCCGGAGGCCGGGTTCTGGTTGGCAAACAGTTCGCAATACGACAATACCTGAAAGACCTCCTTGGGCCGTTTTGACAAAGAAGTGTCAACCACATCGGCAACCGACTTTGTATTCAATTCGCAATTTCCTGTTTTGTAATCAACGATTCTGAATCCACCCAAAACCTGATCAATCCGGTCGATGATTCCGAATAAATTAACTTCATGCGACTGCCCTCCGATGACAATCGGATATTGCATATTAAACTTCTGCTCTAATCCTGCTACTTTGAATGGCAAATTTGCCTGATCAAATTCCAGTATTTTGTTCAGAAACTGTCTGACCACCTCAATGGCAAGGAGATCTTTTCCACCCGGCTTCACGCCGCCAGGTTCCCTGAGCGCCAGGCTGTACTCTTCGAGGATGATCTCCCGGAGTCTATCCTGCTCATTCAGAATACCTTGCAACCATTTCAGGTCAGGACCATAATCCAGTCCGACAAACTCCTGATACAAGCGGTTCATCACCTGATGGATAAGAACACCAAAGCCCTTTGGCTCAGCAGCATAGGCAATGTCATCAGGTTCTTTGATGTCATAGATCCTTTTAAGAGCAAACCTCAGGCCGCACTCCATATATTCGTTGATCGCACTGGGTGACAGTCGCTTTGCTTCAGAACTACCTGACAAATACCGGGATAAGCGCTCCTGAACTGCGCCCTCTTTTCTGATAACGATTGGATTTGCCGGATTCCCCACCCTGGCCGGAGGTTCCATCCTGGTCTCCACTTTCCCGGGAATTTCGAACTGAAGCTGAGTAATATATCTGCTTTTCTCGCCCGACCTGATCACATCGTCGCGGTGCCCGGTCAGGTAATATATATATAATCCGGTTGTCCGCTGAATAAGCCGGTAAAAGTAGTAAGCATACATCGCATCGCGATTTTCGGCAGTCGGCAGGTGAAATAGCCGCCGCAGCGAGTATGGAATCAGCGAGCCGGGCAAACTTTTTGAAGGCCATATTCCTTCATTGAACGAGAGGATGAATACCTCATCAAAATCAACCAACCGGGTTTCCAGAATACCGGTTACCTGATTCAAAGCGGTACGGTCAGTTTCGAGAGATATCTTTTCGGCGTTGACAAATCTTGACAGGAGTTTCGACAGGGACCGGGCGTCCGGAATAAGACCGAATTTGCTGATTACCTCACTTAATGTAATAGTTTCAGCAATCAATGACTGGATCGAAGCTTTTTCAATATCGCCATACAGCGATTCGAATGATAGCAGCCGGATTCCGGTATCGTGCAATTTCGCAAGAAAATCAACAGCCGTCTGATTGGTTGCTACCCATTCCGATAAATCTTTTTGCGCTTCAACAAATGCAGCAGGTACCGTATCGGGGAAACGCCGTTGGATGATCCGGATCAGGGAATCCGACTCCCCGCCAATCAGCCATTTGGCCCAGGGATGTTGCAAAAAAGTCAGCAACCGTTCACTTTTGCAGGCATTTTGCCCAACGGCCTGATTAAACTCCAGATAAATATCGGTCAGGTTGGCAAACAATCCGGCTGCCTGGGTATCCCGCAGAGGATAACCTGAAGTAAAGTTAACCGGCATGGTTTCATCAGGCCATGACGAGAGCAGGTCGGAGAACAGACCTTCATCTGAAAGTATGATACCCCGGTTCACCGCCGGTCTTTCGCGGATATCATTAAGCAACGCCTGGATTTGTCCGGTATTGGAAGTAACCGGAATAACGTGAATAACATCCTCGGGACGGGTCGATTCAAAGAAATTTTCAGATTTTTCTAAAAAAGGCTGAAAACCAACAGCCGATGGAAACATTTTCAGGTACTGACGAATAAATTTACCCGCTTCATGAGGGCTTTCGAGATAGAACGGATGATAGTCCCAGTAGAAAGTGGCAGTTCCCTGATCCCTGAGACAGCTGAAAATCGCTTCTTCAGCGGCTGTAAGAATATTGAATCCCACAAACACCACCTTTTTGTACCTGCCGGTTGTTACTTTCCCGCTGATCAGGTCACCGGCAGCTTTCCGGTAGCACATTCCTGATGTTCCCAGGCCCTGTTCCGACAAGAGCCGATGGAAATGTTCGTAGATGGAATACAACTTATCCCACGTTTGCAGCCATTTTTCCTGATGCGAAGATCTTCCGGCTCCGAAACTGCTCCAGAATATCCGGATACGTTCGGACAACTCCTCATCAGAAGTAATATCGAACTGATTATCAATTTTTTTCGTTTCATTCAGTGCCGTAAAAAGCTGTAGTGGATCAGCCAGATATTTATCGGTATCGTCAAAATCCGCGAGAAGAGTTTCGCCTAAATCCAGATAGTCGGAAAATGATTCGATAGTCGGAAGATCCTGTTTCACCACCTGAAAGAGCAATGCCAGCTCGGTCAGCCGCCCGGTTTTTTCCAATCCCGACAGGTTCACCAGCCAATCATCGATGCTGAATATTCCCGGTGACCAGGTAGGCGTTGACACCTGCCCGATGAGCTCCTTCCTGAAAATCGTTCCTGAACGCAGGTTAGGAAAGATCACAGCAACATCCTTTAAATCACCATGGGTAACTTGAAGCAAATGCCTTACAACCAATGAAATGAATGTCTCTTTCATTCTGCAGGGTTTACGATGATCAAAGAACCGGTATCGATATAGAGCAAATAACCCTGTATATTCTGATACCCCATGTCTTTGACCAGTTTTATATAATAGGCAACCTGTTGTTCATGTTTCCGCTCCTGTGCACCAGTCTTATAATCGAGGATCACGATCCTGTTTTCTTTAATCATAATGCGGTCGGGCCGCTTCTCTCCTGATCCCGGGATCAGGATAGCGGCTTCATTCAGTACTTCCCAGCTGCCCGAAAACCAATCGTCAATTTCCGGTATGCTGAACAGTTCCGATATCCGGATTTGTACCGAAATGGCTTCTTCATCGGTGAAAAATCCTGCCAGCACAGAGCGTCTGATGCTGGAAAGGAGATCTGATTTCGATTGAACCGTTTCGAGTACATGATGTACGTTTTTCCCGAACCTGGTGCTTTCAAAATCGGTATCGGCTCTGTGCCGGATGGTGGATTTCAGTTTGCCGGAGATCATCGGCACTGGCAGATGAGTTTCGACTTCAACAGGCTTTCCTGTATCCGGATTGAAAAAACCTGGATCGCCCAGTCTGAATATTCCATCAGGTGGCAAAACCTTCTCCAGATAGGTGTGCATGGCGTCGGCCACTGTTTTAAAACCCTTACCATACGGACAAAAAACGATCAGCACATCAATGGCGCGTGTAAAAGCCACATACAGCAGATTCAGGTTATCCAGATAGGAATCGATTTTTTCACTCACGTAGCTGTCCACAAAGTAAGATTGCTGCAATGACGAATCATAGCGCACCGGAATCCGGGCAACCTGGCTGAAAGGCGTTCCGTCGGTAGGGACCCATAGCCAGGGAGCATGATGGGCATTATGATTGAAGTCCCAGTTGCAATATGGAATAATAATTACCGGACTCGATAATCCTTTTGATTTATGAACGGTCATGATGCGCATCGAAGAAGCCAGGCTCTCTGAGGCCAGCATTTGTTTGTGTCCGATGGTGTCCCACCAGCCGAGGAACCCATCCAGATGGCTGATTCCTTTGTTCATACAGCTTTTTACCTGATCACGGAACTGGAACAGATAGGCAAGGTCGTCCTCATTTTGGTCGAGACCATAGTTTTGGATCATTTTATCTGTAACTGTCAGGAGATCTTCATTTTCCGCAGAATCCACAAACTGTTGAAAATGCTCCTGTTCAGCCAGTTGAAATCCCGGAGCAGGAATTTCATCCTGATGGGAGCGCACAAAAGCGTCCCAGAGGAACAGGTCGCGATAAAGGGTTTGCTCCGGATCTGCGATGAAGCGCATTACGTTCAGGATCATTTTAACCACCGGAGAATTTCCGATAACGAAAACATCTGAAGAGACGAAGGTCCAGTTGTTTCCGGTTTGTGAAAGCATACTGGTGATCTTGTCAGCATCAGCATTTCTTCTGACCAGAAAAGTGATGTCCTGCTGATGGTATCCCTTATTTTCAAGCAGATCCTTCACTATAGCGGGCAGATCCTGATTCAGTTTTTCATTCCAGTCGTTATCCTTATCGGTGGTATCCAGGAAACGCACTTCCACCCTGCCCTCCAGGGATGCTTTGCCTCCATCGTCCTGATGAGATCCGGCAAATACCTGGCTGATGATTTCTCCCCGGCTCTCCTCCATCGTTCCATCTCCAGGCGATGGCAACTCAAGGTTGGCAGCAATTATCTCTGGCAATTCTGAAAAAGCACCATTATTGAATTCGATGATTGCTTTACGGCTTCGCTGGTTCCTGTCGAGGGGCAAAAGTTCACAATCAAACGCCTTCAGGTCGTTCACCGCGGCTGAGTGCAGCAGTCGCCAGTTACTGTTTCTCCATCGGTACAACGATTGCTTGATATCACCGACAACCATGCTCAATCCGCTGGACGACAAGCTGTCGACAATCAGCGGTTTGAAATTCTTCCATTGCAGGTCGGAGGTGTCCTGAAACTCATCGATCAGAAAATGACTATAGTAAGTACCCGTTTTCTCATAGATGAAAGGCGATGGATTATCTCCGATAATCTGATTCACAATAGGTTGCGAAAGACTAAGAATCAGCTGGTCATTTTCGTTGATATAGTCCCTGAGATAGTCGAACACAAATGAGGCAAATCCGAGGGCAAACAGGTTTTTATTGACGGCCTTTGCTGAGTTATATTGGATATATTGGTCGTCAAAAAGGCGGATAGCCTTGTCCATCAACTGATTTAACTCCGGGTAAATATTACTGATAATGCCATTTCGGATTGCGGGAGGAGTCTTTTTGCTGACCCATTTATCCGGATTATTCAGACTCTCGAGTGCGCGTGTGCGTGAGCTTTCCTTAGAGTCACCCAGTTTCATGAGATATCCTGCCGGACCGGCCATTCCGTAGCTAAAATCCCCGATTGAATAGCCGCTATTGGAAATCAAGGTTGAAGCTTCAGCAGCAATTTGTGCTTTAGCGTCATTAAAATCTCTCATCGTTCTCCGGCAGAAATTCTTCAGCCGGGAAATATCTTCGGGTGTGGGAATTGACGAGGTATCTGAGATAAAGGAAACCAGTACGTCTTCTTTCAGCAGTTCATCACCCAGGCGATACAGATCGGCTTCGAGCCTGTGCCAGGTTTCCCTGTTTTCCATCCGTTCGTTGACCCACTCCACCAACCAGGACATAAGCTCCTTGTTGCCTGCTGATTCCGTGAAAATATATCTCGAAAACTTTTCGAGAACAAGTTTGGTATCCAGTTCAAGCTGAAAGGTTGACGATAATCCTGATTCGCGGGCAAAAGCCCTCAGAACCTGCTGGAAAAAGCTATCGATGGTTCCAATGGATATCCGGGTATAATCATGAAGCATCTGTGCCTTGATGCGTCCGGCAGTTTTCTGCACCCACAGCAAATCTTTTCCAAAGTAACCGGTTAAAAACTCCAGATGTTTTGAATCTTCGGGCGACCTATCGAGGAGATCCAGTTCCGACAGAATTCTGCCTTTCATCTCATCGGCGGCCTTGTTGGTGAACGTTACAGCCAGAATTCTGGAATAATCTCCTGCAGACTCAAATACCTGCTGCAGGTATTTCCTGACCAGCATAAAGGTTTTACCTGATCCTGCTGAGGCCCGATAGACTATAAATTTCGACAACTTGCGGTTTTAAGGGCTATCAAGATAGGAAAAGCTTCAATGACTTTCGCTAATAAAAGAAGGATCATTCATATCAAAACGGAGTGCCTGTGCAGCCTGTTGGATGGATTCAAGGCGGCCCACCTCGAACCAGAAAGCAGGCGACTGGTCCCAGGTAAGGATTTTTTCATTGGCAGCCAGATCCAGTATCCAGGGGATCAGTCCGAATACTTTTTCATCCGGAAATTTTTCGAACAAGCGGGTTGACATAACATAAACACCGCTGAATGCAGTGGGTTTAAGCCCCTTTTTATTATCCCGGGTAACGAAGCACAGATTTTTCTCTGGGAATTCCCATCCGCAAAGTCTGCCAGCGGCATCTACCAGAAAGTTCCTGGTAGTCGGCCTGTCTTTAACGGCGAGTGTTACCAGGGCATCCTTCTCCTGATGGAAAGTACACAGCGCCTGATAATCCATATTGCTCAGGATATCCACGTTGTGTACCAGTATATTTTCCTCTCCCTGAAAAAATGAAGAGGCTTTTTTTACAGCGCCGCCGGTATCCAAAAGTTCATCAGATTCATCAGAAATGCAGATATCCAGTCCAAAGTTGTTGTTTGACCGGAGAAAATCGATGACTTGTCCCGAAAAGTGATGAACATTGATTACCAGGCTGTGGAAACCGGCTCCTGCCAGGCGGCGGATCACAATTTCGAGCAGTTGATAATCACCTATTTTCACCAGCGCTTTCGGGGCATTATCTGTCAGAGGCTGCAAACGGGTGCCAATTCCCGCTGCCAGGATGAGTGCTTTCATTTTTCGTCAGGGTATTTAGAGATATCAGCCATGATTTTCTTCATACTGTGGTGGTGCGGCAATTCGCATAATATTCTCCACAGCTCCGGGATTTCCGGTTCGATCCTGAAATGGGTGGTTACCCATTCGAGATTGATCATTGCCGGAGGAATACTTTGAAGAAATCCCTTTTTCTTCTCGATCAGCCCACGGAATCCGAATGCTCCGAGAGCCTGCATTTTCCGGATCAGCACAAATCCGGGATAGTATCGTTCCATCAGTGCCGGCCAGGCGGGATCGAATTTTTCCATGCTCCGGATATAGGTCGCATAGAGTGAATGGCGCTCATCAGGCGAAAGACCTGCCTTTGCATCAAAGAGTAAGGAAGCCAGATCATATCCCGGAAAGCCCATTCTTCCGCCCTGAAAATCAATAAACCAGGGCTCATTATTCCGGATCATGATGTTGCGTGACTGGAAATCACGGTAGAGAAAGGCATTCTGAGGTGCTTCGGCCAGGAAAGTGGTAAACGTATTGAAATCATCTTCCAGGGCTTGTTCATCGAACGATACCCGTATGACTTTCAAAAAGTTGTACTTAAAATAATTCAGGTCCCACAGCATCGATTGCCTGTCGAACACTTTCCGGGGATAGGCCAGATCATAGTTGAGCCCTTTATGGCCTTCAATCTGGATACGCGGAAGCCATTCGACCACCTTGTTCAGCAGTGACATTCTGTTGCCCTGATCAATCGGGCCATCAGGTTGATGAAGGATTTCGAACAAGTCATGATCGCCGAAATCTTCCTGCAGGTAGCACAATGAATCCGCGGAGCAGGCATAAATTTCAGGGACCGGTAGCCCGGCATTTTTGAAATGAGTGGCAAACCCGATAAAAGCCAGATTTTCTTTCAGGTCGGAGTACCAGACAGCCACCGCCTGTTTTGAGGGCCCGGATATTCTGGCATATAAACGATAGGAACCCGATTCCGGTAAAGCAGAAATGGCCCGGGGTTCTTCCCCGGACCATTCCTGAAACAGCCGGGCAAATTCTGCCCGTATTTGTTCGTCGATAGTGATCATTATTTAGCTACACTTATGGCTCTTGTTTCCCTGATTACGGTAATTTTCACCTGACCCGGATAGGTCATCTCATCCTGGATCTTTTTAGCGATATCATAGGAAAGGGCTTCAGCTTCCTTATCGTTGACCTTATCGCTTCCGACGATAACCCTGAGTTCCCTGCCGGCCTGAATAGCATAAGTTTTTACGACTCCCGGATAGCTGAGAGCCATATCTTCGAGTTCTTTCAGTCGTTTGATATAAGATTCAACGGCTTCACGGCGTGCACCCGGGCGGGCACCGGAGATGGCATCACAAACCTGGACGATCGGAGCCAGCAGTGTAGTCATTTCGGTTTCTTCGTGGTGAGATCCGATAGCGTTGCAAACATCCGGTTTTTCCTTGAATCTTTCAGCGATCTTCATTCCCAGCAGTGCATGCGGCAATTCCGGTTCCTCTTCGGCAACCTTTCCGATGTCATGCAATAGTCCGGCTCGTTTGGCTGATTTTGCATTCAATCCCAGTTCCGCAGCCATAATGGAGCACAGGTTGGCCGTTTCGCGGGAGTGCTGTAAAAGGTTCTGACCATAAGATGAGCGGTATTTCATTTTACCGACCAAACGGATCAGTTCGGGGTGCAGGTTATGGATACCCAGATCGATACAGGTTCTTTTACCGGCTTCGATCACTTCCTCTTCAACCTGTTTTTCCACTTTCTTCACTACCTCTTCAATACGTGCAGGGTGAATTCTGCCGTCGGTGACCAGTTGGTGGAGTGAAAGTCGGGCTATCTCACGGCGAACCGGGTCGAAAGCCGAGAGGATAATTGCCTCGGGGGTGTCATCAACAATGATTTCCACACCGGTTGCGGCTTCAAGGGCACGGATATTACGACCTTCGCGGCCGATAATGCGTCCTTTTACGTCATCATTATCGATATTGAAAATGGTCACCGAGTTTTCTATAGCCTCTTCAGTAGCAACACGTTGAATGGTGTTGATTACAATTTTGCGGGCCTCTTTTGAAGCCGTCATTTTAGCTTCTTCAATCACATCTGAAACATAGCCCATGGCTTCAGATTTAGCATCAGCCTTAAGCGATTCCACGATCTGCATTTTTGCCTCTTCGGCAGATAATCCGGAGATGGTTTCCAGTTTTTCGACTGCCAGTTTATGGTGTTTATCCAGCTCTTCGTTCTTCTTGTTAAGCAGTTCGATTTGTTGATTCAGATTACCACGAATGGCATCAATTTCCTTGTTTTTACGCTGATTTTCCTCAATTTTCTGGGACAGCACAGATTCCCGCTGATTGATTTTATTCTCAGCCATCAGGATCTTGCTGTTCTTTTCATTGATAATCCTTTCGTGCTCAGCTTTCAGCTGAAGAAACTTCTCTTTAGCCTGTAGTATTTTATCCTTCTTGATCATTTCGGCTTCGGCTTCGGCATCTTTGAGCAGATTTGAAGCTTTGGTCTGCAATGATTTGCGCCCGATATAGAATGCAATCGTGCCACCGATGAGGAAGGATGCAATACCAATAATTATTCCAGTTAGCATAATTTATTCATTATTAATTTATTACATATATGATGAGTATTCACGACAACTTAAAAAAAACCCGTATTAAAACCTTAATACAACGAAAACCCCAGTTTGACAGGGCTGGAGCGGCCAACTTCGTCGGGCTTCCAATGGCTTCCAAAGAAGCTTTCCCGGTTGCCCGGGAAATGAGGCCTGTCCTGGTAAGTTATGAGCTTTGCTCCAATGTGAACAATGTTGAGTTCTACAAGGATTAAGGATTAATACGGGCAGTATTTTGTATTCAAAGAACGCTTAGTTGTTCTGCATGAACTCTTCCAGCTCTTCAGTGATCTCACTGATGGCCGTAATCAAAGGAGTTTCGTTAGATTGTTCTTCCAGTTCTATCAATTTTAAAACAAACTGAAAAGCTGCCATGGCCAGGAAATCCTGTCCGTCCTTATCACGATACCGTTGTTGATACTGTCCAACTTTCTCATTGATAACCCGGGCTGCTTTTCTTACTTTTTCTTCATCCTTACGATCGATGATCAATGGATAGAAACGTCCTGCAATCTGTAATTTTATATGGAAACCGCTATCCACTAATCCTCCTATTTATTTAAAAGAGCTATGCATTCATCTATTTCCCGCACAATCCTGTTTATTTGAGCCTTTGCTGTTTCCCGGTCCCCGGCAGGTGCCAGAACCGATTTGGCCAGCTTGGCCGTACTATATTGCTGTTCGAGATGGTTTATATCTTTTTTTTGTTGTTCAACTATGGTTATTAACTCGTTTTTCTCGGCCACCAGACTTTCGTTTTCATGCTTCAGGCTTTGATATCTGGCCATTAATAAGCGTATCCTGTACCTAAGCTGGCGGACCATTTCCTCCTGCTCGAATGTCATGGTTTCTTTTTATTACAAAGGTAACATACAGATCAATCAAATCAAAATTTCATCTGAATTACCGGCCGATCAGCTATCTTTGGGACCCATGAAAAAAGAGGTATTGGTTTCAGCTATTCTTAACCTACTGATATTCTGTCAATATCAGATTCCGGTGATGGGTCAGGATCCTGTCGGGCCCAATCAAAACAGTCTGGTTAAGCCTGTTGATATTCCGATATTTTTAGCTGGAAATTTTGGCGAATCCAGGGCAAATCATTTTCATTCGGGGATTGACATCAAGACGAATGGGGTGACCGGAATTCCGGTCAGATCAGTTGCTGACGGTTATATCGCGCGGATCAAGGTAGAACCCGGCGGATACGGGCATGCGCTTTACATCAGGCATCCCAACGGATATACCTCTCTTTACGGGCATTTGCAGTCATTCAGCGATGCCATTAATGCTTATGTTCTTTCCGAGCAGTATCGCAGGGAATCGTTTTCAGTGGATCTTTTTCCTGATGCTTCAAAGTTTCCGGTCAAACAAGGCCAGGTGATTGCTTTATCGGGCAACTCAGGTAGCTCCGGAGGTCCGCACCTTCATTTTGAACTGCGCGAAACCCGGTCGGAGAACCCGGTAAATCCGCTGGTCAGATCGATGGTTGTGAAAGACGATATTCCACCGGTAATCAGCAAACTTTATGTTTATTCCCTGAAGGATCGTCACGATTTCATTAATCCGGTTATGGTGCAGCTCGTGAAGAGCAACGGCACCTATACCCCATCCTCCTCCGCCCCGGTTTCTTTTGATGAAATATCCGGAATTGGGATCGAAACCTATGATCTGCTTAACGGATCTGACAATCATTGCGGAGCTTATAAGATACAAGGCTATTTTGAGGGCAATCTGTTTTTTGAATCCGGTCTGGATGAGTTTTCATTTGCCGAAACCCGCTACATGAACAGTTTTATGGATTACGGGAGATATATGACCACTCACAACTACGTACTGAAACTGTTCATCGATCCCAACAATCAGGCATCAATTTACCGCAACACAAAGAACATGGGGCATATCAGGCTCGATGACGGGAATATTCATAAAATAAAAATTGTGGTTTCCGATGTCTCGGGCAATCAATCAGTGATCATGATGAATGCCCGTCTTGATCCGTCCAGGTTCAGGCATGATCCGGATGACCTGCCCGATTACAATGCTCATTTCAGCTATAAAGAAGCTAATTCGTTTCATTCAGATGGAATATCGATCACCCTGCCAGCCGGTGCTTTGTACGATGATCTGTATTTCACCTATCAGGTATCCAATCCCCTGCCCGGAAGCTATTCTCTTTTGCATCAGGTTCACAATGAAAATGTTCCGTTGCATGTTTACTACCGGTTAGCCATCGAGGCAACCCAGATTCCCGGACATTTGAAGCCGAAGGCGACCATTGCCCAGTACCTGGGAAACAAGGAGTACAGGTGTTTGGGTGGCACCTGGGAAGGAAACCGGATGGTAACCAGGACCAGAAGTTTTGGCACATTTTGTATATTGGCTGACACAACCAGGCCCGTAATTACTCCGATGAATTTCTCCACAGGTTCCGATCTTAAAGCACTGAAAAGCATCAAATTCACCATTAAGGATGATTTGTCAGGTATTCAGAGTTACCGGGGTGAAATTGATGGCAAATGGGTGATGTTTGAGTATGACTCCAAGAGTTCCCAGCTTGAGTACCGGTATGACAGCAAGCGGATCGGCAGCGGTTTGCAGCACAAACTGGTTCTTGAGGTAACCGATCAAATGTCAAATACGGCCAGATATACACTTTCCTTTTCGAGATAATTATCTAAATTTCAATACATCATGAAAAAAATCACATTCATATTTCTGTTCCTCCTCGCTTTCGGAGTCAGCAGTTCCATGGCGTGCACCAACTTTTTGGTCACCCGGGGAGCTTCGGCCGATGGCTCTGTAATGATCAGTTATGCAGCTGATTCACATGTTTTGTACGGAGAGCTATATCACCGGCCGGCAGCCGACTGGCCCGCAGGGACGATGGTTGATGTCAGCGAGTGGGATACCGGGAAATATCTCGGAAAAATCCCGCAGGTTGCCCACACCTACTCCGTGATCGGTAATATCAACGAGTACCAGGTGTCCATCGGAGAAACCACATACGGCGGGAGGGAAGAATTAGTGAACCCTTCAGGAATCATGGATTATGGCAGTTTGATGTATATGTCGCTGCAGCGTTCCAAAACAGCCAGACAAGCCATTGAAACCATTGTATCGCTTTGTGAACAATATGGTTATTATTCATCCGGTGAATCCATGTCGGTAGCCGATCAGAATGAAGTATGGATATTCGAGATCATCGGAAAAGGTCCGGGACAGAAAGGCATTCTGTATGTTGCCAGAAGGGTTCCGGACGGTTATGTGTGTGCACATGCCAATCAGGCCCGTATCACCACTTTTCCGATGAACGATCCTGAGAATTGCTTTTATGCCAGGGATGTCATCACTTTTGCGAGAGAAAAAGGATGGTTTAAGGGTAAAGATGCTGATTTCTCGTTCAGAGACACCTATGCCCCTTTGAATTTCGGTGAGCTCAGGGGTTGTGAAGCCAGGGTTTATTCGTTTTTCAATCATATTGCCAAGGGAATGGACCAGTATATTGACTATGCTATGGGTTTTGATTCACGCAAACCCATGCCATTGTGGATCAAACCTGACCGCAAGCTTACGGCACAGGACCTGATGGGCTATATGGGCGATCATTATGAAGGAACCCCGATGGACATGACCAAGGATCTCGGCGCCGGAGCGTTTGAGTGCCCATATCGCTGGAGGCCGATGAATTATGAGGTTGACGGGCAAAAATATCTGAACGAACGCGCCATTGCCACCCAGCAGACCGGTTTTTCCTTTATTGCACAATCACGTTCGTGGTTGCCGAATCCGATCGGCGGAATTCTCTGGTTTGGTGTGGATGATGCAGCCACCACTCAATATGTGCCGATGTATTGCGGCATGCTCAGTGTTCCGAAAAACTTTGCTGAAGGTAATGGCGACATGCTGAAATATTCTGAGACATCCGCTTTCTGGGTTTTCAACCGGGTGTCGAACATGTGCTATCTCCGGTATAATTATCTGGCTAAAGACGTTGCTAAGGTTCAGAAAGAGTTGACCGACAAATTTGCCCAGTACACTCCGGCTATTGATAAAGCAGCCGAACTGTTGCTGGCTAAGGATGAGATGCTGGCGCGCCGATTCCTGACCGATTACTCCTGTCAGCAGGCCGATATGACCTTCAATCGTTGGAAGGAACTATCTGAATACCTGTTGGTCAAATATATCGACGGGAATATCAAAAAAGAGAAGGACGGCAAATTCCTCGACAATGGTACCGGAGTCTCGTTAATGCCTGACCAGCCTGGCTATTCTGAAGCCTGGAAAAGAATGGTTAAGGAAAATGCGGGTGAGCGTCTGAAAGTCGTTGAGATGAAGAAATAATGAGTCAACTATTTTAGTCAGAGGCTTGTTAATTCGCAAAAGAAATACTAATATTGCAGCCAATTTTGTAATAACCCAGTAAGATTAGCGAAATGAACTTATTAAACATTGCAGAGCAGGAATTTGCGGTACATCAGGAGTATCCTGAATTCAAAGCAGGCGATACCGTGACCGTACATTATAAAATCAAAGAAGGCGATAAAGAGAGGATTCAGATGTTCCGTGGGGTGGTTATACAGCGCCGTGGAGAAGGAACAGTTGCAACGTTTACAGTTCGCAAAATCTCCAGCAGTATTGGTGTTGAAAGAATTTTCCCTGAGTTTTCCCCATTCATTGATAAAATTGAGGTCAACAAACATGGCCGTGTTCGCAGGGCACGTATTTACTACCTTCGTGGATTAACCGGCAAGAAAGCCCGTATCAAAGAAAAAAGGTTCTAACCCAATAATTAAAAAAAACCCTGCTTCAAACGAGCAGGGTTTTTTTGTACCTGTCAGATATCTATTTTTTACTATTTTTGGGCACATGCGCCGGCAACTGACGATATTGCCTGCCGGCACGGATCATTGTCTAAACAAAAACTTATTATGAAAAAGAGAGGTACAATTGCAATTTTGACCGGCGGTGGAGATGTTCCGGGTTTGAACCCAGCTATCCGTGCGGTGACCATCAGGGCTTTGCGTGAAGGGTATGATGTAATCGGCCTTCGCCGTGGTTGGGCTGGAATTACCGAAATGGTAAGAGATAAAAAGTTCGATAACAGCAACAATTTCATATCATTAACCGAGGAAGTTGTCAACAGGGCCGGCCGTACTGGCGGTACTTTCCTTCATAGTTCACGGACACGTCCGAGCCATATGCCCAAGGAATCTGTTCCCGAGCATTTGAAAGACTCTTATTCGGCTGAAAGTAACGATCTTACCCCGGAAGTCATCAAAAACTTAGAATGGCTGGGTGTTGACTACCTGATTCCGATCGGTGGCGACGACACGCTCAGTTATGCTGTTCGTTTGTATAGTGAAGGTTTAAAAGTGGTAGCTATTCCGAAAACCATGGATAATGATGTTCCCGGAACCGACTATTGCATTGGATTTTCGACTTGTGTCACCCGCACGATTCACCTCATCAACACTTTAAGAACCAGTGCCGGATCCCATGAAAGGATACTGGTTGTTGAAGTTTTCGGAAGGTATGCCGGCTTTACCGCCATGCTGCCAACCATGGCTGGTGCTGCCCATCGTTGCGTGATCCCGGAACATAAGTTCAATATCGAACGACTGACTGAACTTCTGGTTGCTGACCGTAACCATAACCCATCAAAATACGCCATCTGTCTGATTTCTGAAGGTGCAACCTTCGAAGGCATGGAAAACATGAGTTTTATGGCTGGCGAAAAAGACATGTTTGGTCATGCCAAACTCGGTGGTATCGGCCTGACGGTTGGAAACCACATCAAAGACCTTACAGCCAAGTACAACGATGGTAAAAAAATCAACATCATCAATCAGAACCTGGGTTACCTTGTTCGCGGCGGTGATCCTGATGCACTTGATTCCATTGTTCCGATGGCATTCGGCAACCTGGCGCTCGATCTGATTCTCAAAGGAATACATGGACGTCTGGTTATTCTGCAGAATGGCCGTTATGATAACGCACCGCTGGATGTGGTTACTTCAACGAAGAAATTCGTTAATATCGAGAAACATTACAACATCGATCGTTTACGCCCAAAATACAACGCTTTCGATTACCAGCCATTATTCATTATGACTGGCAACGACTAAGCGCGTGAAATCGTTCCATCCCTGCCTTTTTCTCCGTGGTAAACGGATACGAAATATTGCGGGTAAGGTAATCCCGGATTTGAGATTCCGGTAAATTCATTTTCAAGCTGCAATCCCGGGCAATGTCCGGGATTGCTTTTATTCCGGCCTCCTGCGCTCTGTTTAGTTGATTAATGAACTCCGGATCTACAGGTCTCTTTACCGCCCAGGCCGCAAAGACAAACGGTAATCCCGAAAAACGGATCCATTCTTCTGCCAGATCATATTTGTACGGGTACCGGTTTTCGATGCCAAAAACCTTGTCACCGATGCATACACCGGCATGATCACCCTGAATGGCTGTTTTTTCAAATCCCTCGTATGCCGGAGTAAACACCCAGTCAAGCTTCCAATGTTCATGTGCCAATATCCGTATTAATTGTATGCTCGTCCTGGAGTGCGAATCGAGCCAGACTTTCCTGATTTTTTCAAGCGGAACCTCAGAAAACAGGCAAACGGTACGAACCGGCCCCTCCACCCCGATACAATAGTTTCCAACCCATTCCACGGACCCCGGAACCGGGAAAGCGCCCACCGGGACCAGGGCAATATCGGCTTCATCTGACGCCAGTTTCTGAGCTCCGATGGCAGGAACATCAAGTATTATCTCACAATTCCTCAACTCCTCTGAATGTTGAATTCCGTAAACCAGAGGAAGCGAATTCAGGTAACTGACAACAGATATTTTCATAAAACCAAAGGTAGTGAATCCGTCATCCGGATGCCATCGGTTTTTCGTAACTTTGGCCACAAATTAACAAGATGATGGATCTCTCAGAATTAACAGCAATTTCACCTGTCGATGGAAGATACCGGTCAAAAACCCGGGAGTTGGCACCCTATTTCTCAGAGTCGGCCCTGATCAAATACCGGCTGCAAGTGGAGATTGAATATTTCATCCAACTGTGCGAATTGCCATTGCCCCAGCTTACCGGCTTCCCCAGGCAGCAGTTTGCCGCTATCCGGAAAATATATCTGGATTTTGTTCCGGAGGATGGAATCCGGATTAAGGAAATCGAGAAAACCACCAACCATGATGTTAAAGCTGTAGAGTATTATCTGAAAGAACAGTTTGACAACCTGCATCTTGAAACCTATAAGGAGTTCATCCATTTCGGGCTTACTTCGCAGGACATCAACAATACAGCGGTTCCTCTGTCATTCAAAGAATCCATCGAGGAAGTCTTTATGCCGGCATTGTTGAACCTGAATAAGAAACTGATTGCATTATCCGAAGAGTGGCAGGATATTCCCATGCTGGCCCGCACTCATGGTCAGCCGGCATCGCCAACCCGTTTGGGCAAGGAATTCCTTGTGTTTGTTGAACGGCTGGAGAAGCAGATCGGGATTCTCAGCCTATTGCCCTACCCTGCCAAATTTGGCGGTGCCACCGGAAACTTCAACGCCCACCAGGTTGCTTACCCTGGAACCGACTGGGTAGAGTTTGGCAATCATCTGGTAAACGATATTTTGGGTCTTGACCGTTCCCAGGTAACCACTCAGATCGAGCATTATGACAATCTGGCTGCAATATTCGACTGTATCCGGCGTATTCATGTGATTTTAACAGATCTCTGCAGGGATATCTGGACCTATATTTCGATGGGGTATTTTAAGCAAAAAATCAAAAAAGGAGAAGTCGGATCTTCTACCATGCCGCATAAGGTTAACCCCATCGATTTTGAAAACGCCGAAGGAAACTTCGGGGTTGCCAATGCCCTGTTGGGATATCTGAGTGAAAAACTACCGATATCGAGGCTACAGCGGGACCTTACCGATTCAACTGTGCTCAGAAACATCGGAATGCCTTTGGCTCACGGGCTGATCGCCATTCAATCACTTCAGAAAGGGTTGGATAAGTTACTGTTAAACGAAGATGCCATCAACAAAGATCTCGAAGAAAACTGGGCTGTTATTTCAGAAGCCATACAAACGATCCTACGGAGAGAAAACTATCCGAATCCTTACGAAGCGCTGAAAGAACTCACCCGCAACAATGCTCATATCACCAAAGATCAGATCCATTTGTTCATTGAAACGCTTGACATCGGCCCTTTGGTTAAAGAGGAGCTAAAGGCCATTTCGCCCTGGAATTACCTGGGGATAAAGAATCTCCGGCAATTATAGTCGCTATAAACTTACTCTCATATTTCAATCACGAATGAAGACCTTTCTCAAGATCATCACGCAATATGTGAAGCCATACAGTAAATACGTTGTACTTAATGTATTCTTCAACATTGCCGGAGTGATTTTCTCGCTGTTAAGCATGTTGCTGATCGTACCTTTTCTGAATGTTCTGTTTGAGAAAACGGTGCCCATGGCTGCGCCGGCCGCTCTGGAATTCACCTCCCGATCGATCCAGGATAATTTCAGTTACTTTATCTTTCAACTGATTGAGAAACATGGCTCACAAACAACATTGATCATTGTAAGCGTTGCTGCGGTCATCCTTTTTTTCCTGAAAACATCCAATATCTACTTTGCCAGCTATTTTATGGCACCGATCCGTAATGGCGTGGTCAGGGACCTGCGCAATAAAATCTACGGAAAAATCATTGAACTTCCGCTCTCGTATTACTCACGCGAGAGAAAGGGTGACATCATGTCGAGATTGACCCAGGATGTTCAGGAGGTTGAATGGTCGGTTATGGCTTCGATCGAAAAGATTTTCCGTGATCCGTTGAATATCCTCATTTTTCTGATCGGCATGTTCGCCATGAGTCCAAGGCTCACCATTTTTGTTCTTCTGGTGCTTCCGTTAGCGGCTTTACTGATCGGGACTATCGGGCGAAATCTGCGCAGGACCTCGACGCGGAGTCAGGGGCAGATGGGTGAGCTCATGTCACAGGTTGAAGAGACCCTCTCAGGCTTAAGAATAATCAAGGCATTCAATGCGCAGGAACAGAGCGAAAAGACTTTTCAGAAACAGAATCAGATTTTCACACGGCTCATGAACCGAATCTCGAGGCTCCGGGAACTGGCATCCCCTTTGTCGGAATTCATGGGTTCATTTGTGGTGGTTGGGCTGATGGCGTTCGGGGGCAACCTTGTTTTGCGGGATCAGGGAGGATTGAGCGCTGAAGCATTCATCGCTTACATTGCTGTGTTTTCGCAGCTTCTGGTGCCAGCGAAATCCATCTCCACTGCTTATTACCACTTGAACAAAGGATTGGCTTCGATCGACAGGATCAACGAAGTTCTGGAATCGGAGAATCCGATCAAAGAGGTTGCTAATCCCATCGAAATCAACTCTTTTGAAAGCAAGATCGAACTGAAAAATGTTCGGTTTTCCTATGAAAATGCTCCGGTTATCAATGATATCAGTCTGACTATCAATAAAGGCGAAACGGTTGCATTTGTCGGGCAGTCTGGTTCCGGCAAATCCACTCTGGTCGATTTACTGGCCAGGTTCTATGATGTTGTTGAAGGAGAAATTCTGGTAGATGGCAAAGACATCCGAAAAGTAAATACCAAAGAACTCAGGAATCTGATGGGCATCGTTCCTCAGGATCCGGTTCTGTTCAATGACACGATACTGGCCAATATCACATTTGGCACCACTCCTGATAAAGCAACAGCCGAAACAGCGGCAAAAGTTGCCCATGCGTGGGAATTCATCAGTCAGATGGAAGATGGCCTTGAAGCTCATCTGGGCGATCGTGGGAGCACTCTGTCAGGAGGGCAGCGCCAACGGATCTGCCTGGCGAGGGCAATTTACCGGAATCCGCCGATCCTGATCCTCGATGAAGCCACTTCATCGCTCGATTCTGAATCCGAGAATTATGTTCAGGCCTCGCTACAGGATTTAAGATCGGGGCGGACCACCATTATCATTGCTCACCGTTTATCCACCATTCAGAATGCCGATCGGATTTATGTGATCAAGGAGGGTCAGATCGCGGAACAGGGAAACCATGCTGAGCTTATGGATCTGAACGGCGAGTACCGTTATCTTTTTGAACTTCAAAACCGTGGCAACCTATCCTGATCCGTTTCTATGGAAAGGCAGGAATTGGCGAAACACTTAAACAATTAAAACTGTCGGTATCACGTTTTTGTTTATTATCAGAATAACTCAATAATGAAGTCAAAACTTTTACTCGTCATTATCACTCTTTCCCTTTTCTCCGGTATTCAGTCAGTGCAGTGCCAGGAAGCCAAAAAATTTCCATTTGATCCATATGTAATTCTCAAATCATGGAATTATGATCATCTGACCAAGACAATGGGCGAAGGTGAAGAGATCACTGCAACAAGTAATGGGCAGATCTATCTGGCCGGATTGAGGTATCCATCGGAATTATTGGGGATGAAAGGGAAAATGGAATTCAGCTTCAGGAAAGACAGCATTGCCTATTTTCTGTTCAGAACTGAACGCACAAAAAAACCTATGCCGGCAGAGCTGATAGAACGGGTAAAAATGGACACGGTCGCCAGGCGCGCCTATAGTCAGGAAAATGCCAGACTTGATTCATTGCACCGCGATTCGATTGTTCAGGCATTGAATCAATATAATAGAGGAATTACTATACAGGATTCATTGCGACAGGATTCTGTTGTTCGGGCGATCTCTGAAATACTTGGGACTCCAATCAGTAGCGGACATGCTGGGGGCACCGAAAGAAAGGCCAAATTTTCCGCACTTTGGATCAATTACGGATTTTCATGTTTATACAAAGATTATGTCAACTTCAGCGAGGTGACTTTTAGCTTTTCTACAGTTCCTGCCTGGGTTGTAAACGAATTTGGTGTCCCGGCCGGTTCTGAAATTCTCCATAAAACCAGGATCAGTACCAGGAAATTCAGCTGGACAGCCAGCATGCTTGCCTTTCCGCAAGGGGCTGCGGCAATGACGTACTCGAATGTTTATTTTTTGCTGGAGTTTTCGGATGGTACAAAATTTCTGGAAGGTTTGCCGCAGCATGACCTGAATTATAGGGCGGACTTTACATTTGAAGACTATAACGGAGATGCCATCCCGGAAGTCTGGATTACCGTACCGGCCGATCTACAAGCCCATCAGGTAAGGCACTATCTATATTCATTGCAAATGAAGGAGCCAAGCCAGGTTTTTAATTCTGATGAGCAGATGCCTATGGTAATCAGCGTACAGAATAATTCCACCATCAAAGTCACTTTTCCTGATGGCACCATCAGGAATGCAAAATCAGCCGAACCCCTGGAGATCACGAATCAAACTGTGCCGGTCATACCAGATGGATTTACGTACCTGCGTCCTTCAAAACGGAACAATGATGGCAGTGCCAATTTCTTAGGAGGGATCGAAATCAGGACATCAGAACAGTCCCCTAGCCTGGGTATCGTGGAAATTCAGTATAAGCACACTACCGGCGGCTGGATACCGGATCAAATCAAACTACTTAAAAATCAATAGCTTTGGACCCACTTCGGATAATCACAAAGTATTATCAGCCCGGGAGCCAATCCTATCAAATCCTTTTAATTCACAGCCAGGCAGTTGCGAACATGGCAGTTGAAAGAGCCAGGCGATTGGATTTCCCGGTTCAGGAAACCGAATTTATCCGGGAAGCTGCCCTGCTGCATGATATCGGGATCATGTTCACTTCGGCTCCCGACATTGGTTGTTTTGGAGATCTGCCCTATATCTGCCATGGATTTAAGGGGCATGATCTTTTGCTATCTGAAGGATTCCCTGAGCATGCACTTGTTTGCGAACGGCATACCGGAACGGGGTTAACTCTGAAGGACATTGAGAAGCTTAGCGGGATTCTGCCCTATCGTTCCATGGAACCTGTTACAAGACCTGAGCAGTTAATCGCTTATTGCGACAAGTTTTTCTCCAAAGACCCTGACCGGCTTGAGCTAAAGCTTTCTACAGAAGAAATTGTGAAAAGTCTTGGGAGATTTGGTGAGGATAAAGTTGAAATTTTCAAATCATGGCATCATCAGTTCAACCGATAGAAAAGATCAGGTTTTTTGTGCGGGATAATGATGACCTGGTTATTTACAACTTTGCCATCATTATCAGCCTTTTTCAAGGTCAATGGGTCTGGGTCAGGAATAAGAACAGAAGCACCTGGGAACTTCCTGCAGGCCATTTAGAACCTGGCGAAACAGCGCTGGAAGCTGCTCATCGCGAACTATTTGAAGAGACCGGGGCTTTGAAATACACCATACATCCGATCGTTTCTTACGAAGGCATTCTTGATGGCATTCAGGTATTTGGAAAGATATTCCTGGCCAGGATTACAGAATTAGGGCCCCTGCCCGATTTCGAGATCAGTGAAATCCATTTTTTTTATGGCATTCCTGTACCTTTGACCTATCCGCAAACACAGCCTGTTTTCTTTAACTATGTTCAATCCATCATCTTCTGACGCGCCATTTTTTGTTCCCCGTCAATCAGTCCGATTGGTTTAAGCCTGAACCGATATTGATAGTTTTTTTCCTCAAACCGATACTCCGGATGCGTTTGAGCGCCCCATGAATTGTCTCCGCCAACACCCATCTGACCCAGGTCAATATAGAGGCTGACCAGATCCTGCGGAACAATGTCGGTAGTATGGGTGTTGTATTGTGCCGGGTTATTCAGGCTTTCGTCGCTGTTTTTCTCCAGACTGGTAAAGTCTTCACGCTTATTATGGTGTGCGCTGAAACAAATCAGGGGTTCACCAACCACTAAAAGCCCCTGACCTGTTAAGTTCGAAAGGCTCACCCATCTGACATCTGTCCGGTAGCCATTCTCCTGTGGACGGATATAGGGTGTATAGAGTTCCGAGACTTTACTTTTGTATAAGCCTATTAATGAAGCCGTTTTCCGATCCCAGTAATTCTCTCCGGGGCCCCGCCCAAACCATTTCACTTTATCAAATTCCTTTTTCAGAACCAGGTTAAGTCCGATTCGGGGAATTTCGGGTAACCCTTCACGCTTTTTCTCGAACTGGTATTCCACCTGGATATCACCGGTTCCATATACTTTATAACGCATGTTAACAGATGCGAACAGTCCGGCTGAGTCAGACAGGGTAAATCCATATTCAGCAATAGCTAACCGGGGATTCGGTTGTTCAAATCCGGAGCTGATCAGTTTCGCGTTTTTCCCGGCATCTTTCCAGATGGCACAACGTTTTTGCAACCCGTTTCCAAAATCATTATCCGTTGGAGCTCTCCAGAAATCAGGCGCCATAGGTTCCATGAGCAGTTCCGTCCCTTTGAACTTCAGTGAAATCATCTGACCGCGCAGCCCATCGAAAGTAACAGCAAAATCTCTACCGCCGATGGTTATGTGTCCATTGGATTCCGTCCTGGTCAGCGTGCCGTATTCGCTCTTGTCAGCAGGCAGCCTATCCGCATAAACCGGCAGTTCAAACTGTTCAGTGGCATATACATGACCGGCAGGTAAAATCGTCCAGGCCAGCGGTTTTACAACCGAAAGAGTAAGAAAATATTCGCTCCCTGGCAGCGGAACGGGCAATTTATAGGGAAGGTTGATCCCGGCAGATTCACCGGGGAAAATATTCGGGCAGTCAATGACCCCTTCGCCGGTCTTATTTCCATCCTGTGAGATGCTCCATTGTATCTGAAACGAAGATAGATTCGTAAATCCATAACCATTTGTTATTCTGATCTTTCCAGCCTTCAAATCCACCGGTGTCAATTTAATAAATTGATATACTTTCTTCACTTCAGTTAATGCAGGGTGAGGGGTTCTATCGGGATACACCAATCCGTTGATACAGAAGTTGCCGGATGTCGGAGTGCCGGGAGGACCGTAATCACCGCCATAGGCCCAATATTTCTGCCCTTTATCATTAGTTTTGGTCAACCCCTGATCGACCCAATCCCAGATAAATCCACCCTGTAAAATGGAGTGCGACTCGATGACATTCCAGTAATCCTGAAGGTTTCCTGTTGAATTTCCCATCGAATGGGCGTATTCACACAAGATCAGAGGGCGGTCACTTTCAGGGTTGTTCGCATATTGAAGCAAATAATCGATTCTGGCATACATCGGGCAAACGATATCGGTGTGCCGTTCAGTGGTATTGGTTGATTTTTCGGCCCGTTCATATTGCACCGGCCTTGAAGAATCGCGCTTTTTGATCCATTGGTAATCGGCCAGCATATTGTTTCCATCCCCGGCTTCATTACCGAGTGACCAGATGATCACCGATGGATGGTTTTTGTCTCTTTCAACCAGGTTAACGGTCCGGTCGAGGTGTGATGCTGCCCATTCCTGACGGTCAGCCAACGTAACATCCTTGTCGTAGCCTATTCCATGAGATTCGATATTGGCTTCATCGATCAGGTATAGGCCATATTGATCGCAAAGCTGGTACCATCGCTCCGGCAGCGGATAATGAGATGTTCTGACTGCATTAATATTATTGGCCTTCATGAGCATGATATCTTTTCTCATGGTTTCTTCGTCGATCACATGACCTTTTTCAGGATGATGCTCATGAATGTTCACGCCCTTGAGGTAAACATATTTCCCGTTGACCAGCAGCTGTTTATCGATAATTTCCACATTTCTGAATCCGATGGGCATGCTGACAAATTCAATGTTCCTCCCCGAATTGTTTTTCAGTCCGATTAGGAGAGTATAGAGATTCGGATCTTCAGCCGACCATTTCCTGATGTTTTTCAGGGTACCTGAAAACACAGCCTTTTGGGAATCCTCAGTGACCTCTATCTTTTTGGTATCCCGGTAGAGGTTTGTACGGCCATCCATGATGTTCACCTCGATTTGGCAGACAGAATCGGGTGTGTTATAATTCCGGATATCCAAATCGAGCTCGAATTGCCCGTCGCGATATTCGTTAGTTAGCCCGGCATGGACAAAAACATCGGACACATGAACCCTATTGGTTGAGAAAAGGTAGACATCCCGGGTAATTCCGCTTAACCGCCAGAAGTCCTGATCTTCCAGATAAGATCCGTCGGACCATCGATAGACCTCGACTGCCAGGGAATTCTTTCCCTTTTTGATCAATCGTGTGATGTTGAAATCACATGGGGTTTTGCTGTCTTCACTGTATCCGGCCATTTCCCCGTTCACATAAACATAAAATGCAGAGGTGACTGCCCCAAAATGCAGGAACACTTCCCGACCCTGCCATAATGGAGGAATATGAAATTCACGTTTATAGCTTCCCACGGGGTTATCATTTTCAGGAACATTGGGCGGGGTTGCTGTAAAACCAAAACCTGCACTCACATAGATCGGAAGGCCGTATCCCAGCATCTCCCAGTTTGACGGAACATCTATGACATCCCAATCACGGGTGTCATAATCTTCCTTGAAAAAATAGAACGGACGTTCAGCCGGGTTTTTCGAAAAATAAAACGACCATTTTCCGTTGAGCGACCTAAAGAATTCAGAGCCTTCATGATTGCCAGCCAGAGCAGCATTCTCAGTACCGTAGGAGAAATAGCTGGCACGGGCAGGCTCCTTATTGATATTGGAAACGGCCGGGTTTTCCCAGTCGTGGGGCAGCTTTTCAGAAAAAGCAACACCTTCGTATTTACTGTACCGGGGGGTGCAGCCTGCTCCAAGTAAAATGGCGCCGGCAAAAAATATCAGAAAAGAGATCGATTTCATCATTGGTAATTATTGGTGGGAGATAGTCCAACTGTTTTTGACAGGAATTCAGAAGTTGCGGTATATACTTTCATCCATTCAGGATTGGTGTAAACACAGGCGATCACATGGGCTCCGGCATCCGGAAATGCAACCAACACTTTCTTTTCAGGAGAGGTCCCCAGATGATCGAACATCCAGCGTATGGCAGGTACACTAACTACCTCATCCTGATGCTCCTGATCTTTGTAGTAACAACCAACAAAAACAGGTTGGGTAATCTTCTCAAACTCTCTGACTTTCATAGTTTTCTCAACCAATTGTTGCAGATATACGGTTCCCTCCACACGATAAGTCTGATACCAGTATGGATCAGTTTCAGGATTTTTTTCGAGCACCCGGTATTTTCCACCAAAAACCATTCTTCCCAGCTGGATCCCGTATGGCCGTGCCAGCAACCAGCTGGCTTTGTTGGCAATTTTAACACACGGGGAAAACAAGATCACTGATGCTATGTCTTCGGGATATTCGGCCGCTATATGAAGAGCGAGTGTTCCGCCCGTTGATGTCCCCATCACAATGATTTTTTTCCCCAGCGCTTTTGCTATCACGAGCGCCTCTTTAGCGGAGTTCCACAGATTATCAGGAGACATGTTCAGCAGGGCATCAGGGGTAACCAGTCCATGCTCTGCCAACCTCGGAATATAGGTATTCATGCCGAATGCCTTTCCGATATTGACATGCGTAGGGTTGCCTTCCTCCGGGGAGGCCGAAAACCCATGCAGATAGAGCAGGCAGTATTCAGTCTGCTCTTTCGTCGAGTCATTTGCATAATGCACCTGCGAAGCATTCGAGGGCCTGATATTTGAAATTACCATCTCTCTGTCATTCACATACTTACCAACTTCCGTGGAGGTTAACACAAAGAACGGCAACTCTTTACTCATGAGCGGTTTCGGCTTTCGTGGCCCGGCAATCAGCGCAATGACCAAAACCAGTAACAGAGCCAAAATAATGATCAGGGGTTTCTTTTTCATTTTATCAGGCATCGGCTAAACTATTTGTGGCAATCAATGAAACAGGACACCTTGCTCCGCAGTAGCCAGGATGTCGGCAATGTGCATACATCGAATGCCCAGATGGTGTTTCCGGATATAGGAATCGAGATGCATCAGGCACGACATTTCGGTAGAAACGATATAGTCAGCACCGGTTGACAGGGCATTTTCCACTTTTTGTTGAGCCATAGCAGTGGAGATTGGTTCATGTTTCACCGAAAAAGTACCCCCGAAACCACAGCAAACATCAGTATCAGGCATTTCAATCAGCTTAAGGCCCCGCACTTTTTTAAGCAGTGTCCGGGGTTCGTTCCTGATTCCATATTCCCGGAGCGCCGAACAGGCATCATGATAGGTGACTTTTGCCCTGAAATGAGCGCCTACATCAGTAATCTTCAATACATTAACCAGAAAATCAGTAAACTCATATACCTGTGGACGGATTTTACTGAGTTTGTCGAATGTATTTGAATTTTTCAACAAGTCGGCATAATTGTTTTTGACATACGCAGCGCAGGAAGCTGAAGGACAAACGATGGGTCTCTCGCCGCTGAAGTCGTTGAGGAATTTTTCCGCCAAATCTTTGGCCACATCCCAATGGCCGGCATTGAATGCTGCTTGCCCGCAACAGGTTTGATCGGGGTTATAAAGCACCCTGCAGCCTACATTTTCCAACACGCGATGAACATTCCAACCGGTATCCGGAAACAGCTGGTCGATAAAACAGGGCATAAAAAGGTCCACTTCCATAGTGGGATAAAAATACCAAAAGCCCGAACATTAAAGGATAGCTTCGGCGATTTTTCTGATATTTTCGGCTCGCCCCATGGTGAAGAAGTGAATAATCGGTACCCCGGCCGCAATCAGCTCTTTAGATTGATTAATCGCCCACTGAATGCCCAACTCCCTTACCTGATCGTTGTCCTTGCATTTATCCATCTCCAGTGACAACTCTTTCGGGATATCGACCTTGAATGTCTGGGGCAGAATATTCAGATGTTTTTTGATGGAAACCGGTTTGATACCGGGGATAATGGGCACGGTTATACCTGCATTGCGGCAGGCTTTCACGAAATCAAAATACTTGTTGTTATCGAAAAACATCTGAGTGACCACATATTCAGCGCCCGCATCGACTTTGGCCTTCAAGTAAAAAAGATCACTCTCGAAATTCGGAGCTTCCAGATGTTTTTCGGGATAGGCTGCCACTCCCGGTGAAAAGTTCAACGATTCCGGATTTGTCAGATCCTCTTCCAGATATTTTCCGTGACTCAGGTCAACCACCTGTTTCAAAAGGTCCAGGGCATGTTCATGTCCGTTTTTTTCCTTCAAAAACCTGCCGGTCAATTGATTTGCATCTCCCCTGACCACCAACACATTATGAATTCCGAGGTAATGCAAATCGATGAGGGCATCTTCAGTTTCCTCCTTTGAAAATCCGCCACAGATCAGGTG
>Ga0209373_10000861_pt1 | contig 41443 bp, 33 predicted proteins | sample Higcelweek5metaG_FD_187173 | JGI IMG/M metagenome (GOLD analysis project Ga0209373, IMG submission 187173) | Freshwater pond sediment microbial communities from the University of Edinburgh, under environmental carbon perturbations - High... | ecosystem: Environmental > Aquatic > Freshwater >... | reverse complement strand
CGGAATCCAGTTTGATTGGGAGTTGATGAACCGATACCAGGGCGATACCCCCTTTCTGCTCAGCGGCGGGTTATCACCGGATACGGTGACTCTTCCGGTTCATCCCCGGTTAGCGGGAGTCGATCTGAACTCCCGCTTTGAAAGCGCTCCGGGGATCAAGAACATCGAACAATTAAAGAAGTTTTTTATATCATTCAAAAATGAATAAATCCAGTTTTTCGCCGGATTCTGCCGGCTATTTTGGAGAGTTCGGGGGGGCCTTTATCCCCGAGATGCTGGTTCCGCACATTGCAGAGCTGCGCGACAATTATCTCAGGATTACTGAACGTGAGGATTTCAAAAAAGAGTTTAACGATTTGCTCCGCGATTATTCAGGAAGGCCCACGCCACTCTATCAGGCAAAAAGATTGTCGGAAAAATATCACACTCAGGTATATCTGAAAAGAGAGGATTTAAACCACACCGGTGCGCATAAGATAACCAACGCGATCGGCCAGGTTTTATTGGCGGAGAAGCTGGGCAAAAAGCGGATCATTGCCGAAACCGGGGCCGGTCAGCATGGCGTGGCAACCGCCACGGTTTGTGCCTTGCGTGGACTTGAGTGCATTGTTTATATGGGATCGGTGGATGTTGCGCGACAGGCGCCGAATGTTAGTAAAATGCAGATGTTGGGAGCCACGGTGGTTCCGGTGGAGTCAGGCAACAAAACGCTTAAAGATGCGACTAATGAGGCCATGCGCGACTGGATCAATCATCCCGAAGACACTTATTATGTGATCGGTTCGGTAGTGGGTCCGCATCCCTATCCCGATCTGGTGGCCCGGATGCAATCGGTGATCAGTTTTGAGCTGATGGATCAGTTGCAGAGTAAGACCGGGCGGAACTATCCCGACTATGTACTTGCCTGTGTAGGAGGTGGAAGCAATGCTGCCGGCGGGTTTTATGCCTATCTGGATAATCCCGAGGTAAAGTTGCTGGGTGCAGAGGCAGCCGGACTAGGCATTGAAACATCGGAATCGGCAGCCACGCTGGCATTAGGGAGGACCGGCCTTCTGCATGGGAGTAAATCGATATTGATTCAGGATCGATATGGACAGATTACCGAGCCCTACTCCATTTCAGCCGGGCTCGATTACCCCGGGGTTGGTCCGCTGCATGCCCGGTTACATAAGACCGGCAGGTGCAGGTATCTCGCCATCAAAGATCAGGAGGCGCTGGATGCGGCCATGGAGCTCACCCGGCTCGAGGGAATCATCCCCGCCCTGGAATCCTCGCATGCCCTGGCGTTGCTGCCCAAAATCAACTGGAAAGCAGACGACCGGGTGGTGATTATTTTATCGGGACGAGGAGATAAAGACATGTCAACTTACTGTAAATATTTCGATTATGAATCGCATTGACCAACTTTTCAGAGCCCGGCCAAACTCAGTTTTATCCGTCTATTTTACAGCCGGCTATCCGGAACTTTCAGATACAAACCTCATTATTGAAGGCCTTGAAAAAGGCGGGGCCGACCTGATTGAGATCGGATTTCCCTTCTCCGATCCGGTGGCCGATGGTCCGGTTATTCAGGCCAGCAGCCATCAGGCACTGCAAAACGGGATGAATCTCGATATACTTTTCAGTCAGTTGAAAATGATCCGGGAATCGAGTCAGATCCCAAAAATTATGATGGGATATTTCAATACCGTTTATCAGTATGGCGTTGAAAAATTCATCGATCGGTGCGTTGAATGCGGTGTTGACGGGGTCATCCTGCCAGATTTGCCCCCCGAAGAGTATGAAAAGGATTATCGGGAGTTATTTGAAGCCGCAGGGATACACGTCATTTTTCTGGTTGCACCGCAAACCACCCCGGAACGGGCAAAATATCTGGCTTCACTGAGCCGCGGGTTTATCTACCTGCTCTCTTCCTCATCCATTACCGGATCGATGGGGCAGCAACTCGGAAAAGTTCCGGAAAGGATATTTAGCTCAGGTGACCAGGAGGGTTCTGGCAGTATACCTACGCTGATCGGGTTTGGGGTGCACGATCATGAAACCTTTGAAACGGCCTGTCAGCAGGCCAACGGGGCCATTATCGGCAGTGGCTTCATACGGCATCTGAATGCCACGATCGGGAACAATAAATCGATAACCAGGGCCAACCAAATCGCAGAATCTTGTATCAGTTTTATCCGTCAAATTCGTCATTAAACCTATTTTTCCCGTCGATAGGCCAACCGTTCCTCTTTGGTCATTTTTTCGGTAGCATACTGGATAATCAGGCGGGGTGCGGTGTTTTTATGTTTGAGCAGGAAAGCTTCGGTTACTTCCCGGTTAAGCTTCCAGGCTTCGCGCAGGAACCATCCGGCGCCCTGATGGACTTCCCTCTCGGGATCTGACATCAGCGGTTCAATAAAGCTAAACAGGTCATTGAAATCATCGGTCGTTTTCAGTGATTTGATCAGGGTCACCGGAACGCAGCGGCGCTGGAACTTATATTCTGATTTTATCCAAGTAGCGAAATCCCCGATAGTTACCACGCCCTGTTTGACCAGGTCGGGAAGCATCCACATTCCCAGCATATCGGCATGAGCCCAGTTACGGATACCAATCGCAAACCAGCTTTCGATAGCTTGAAATACTTCCCTGGTATATTGATTCTTTTTTGAACTCAGCATCAGCAGGGCAAATCCGGGCTCTTCATACTTCTCAGAGCTGATCAGTTCAGGAGCAGTCTGCAGAATAAACGGAATGGTAATACTCTTATCGGTGAGCAACTCCTTAACCTTTGCTTCGATCATCCCGTTGGCCAGCCCGTAAGCATGGTAATCCCCCTTGAAATAACGACTGTACTTGATCACATTTTCCGCGTTGGCATTGGCCTGGCAATAGCTTCGGATCTCTTTGACTAATTCAGATGAGTTCATGGGTATATCAGAGGTTGGTATAACGGTATAAAGTTATCAGGAAATGGTAATCCGAATTCAATTTCTATCACTTTTATCAGACGTTTCACTAAACGGATGAAGAGCCAAATGTGTGAATTATGTAACATTCGGTTGAAATTGTGTAATGATTGCCATGATAAAGAAGAGCACCTTTGTCTGATATGATTTTCCTCGAAAATAGACTTTCGATTTGAGACTTTATATTAAATACATGGTCAGCAATCGTTGCAAAATGGTGGTTAAAGAGGAGCTCAAAAAACTCGGTCTTCATTACATTCTTGTTGATATGGGTGAAGTGGATATTATGGAAGATATTACCATGGATCAGCGTGTGAAGCTCAACACCTCGTTAATGAAATCGGGATTGGAACTGATGGAGGACAAAAAAGCCATGCTCATCGAAAAAATCAAAAATGTGGTCATCGAGATGGTGCACCATTCAGATGTGCTGCCCAGATCCAATTTTTCCGATTTCTTAAGTGGCAAGCTCAAACACGATTATACTTATCTGTCAAACTTGTTTTCAGAAGTTCAGGGAAGTACTATTGAGCGATATATTATTTCTAACAAAATTGAGCGGGTAAAGGAACTGATCATTTATGATGAGCTGAATCTCACCGAAATCGCCTGGAAGATGCATTATAGCAGTGTTGCCCATTTATCGAATCAGTTTAAAAAGGTTACGGGACTTTCGCCTTCGCATTTCAAGCAGCTGAAAATCAAAAGGAGAAACCCGATCGAACAGATATAATCCAGGTGTTTACCGGATCAAAAAGGATAAGAAAATGAAACGAAAGCAGACCAATGAATCTCAATATGCCCGGAGCCTGATTGAGGCAAGCCTGGATCCTTTGTTTACCATCAATCTGAAAGGTAAAATAACCGATATGAACAATGCATCGATAAACGTGACAGGCGTATCGCGTGCGAAGTTGATTGGCACTGACTTTTTCAGATATTTCACTGAACCTCAGAAAGCCCGTGAAGTATATCAGGAGGTTTTTGCTAACGGATTTGTAACCGACTTTCCGTTGACCATCATGGATGGTAAACTGACCGATGTTTTATTTAATGGTTCTGTTTATAAAGACGAGGACGAAAATGTTTTGGGTGCCGTTGTTGTTGGCAGGGATATTTCGGACCGGAAACTGGCACTTGAGTTACGCATTGTCAACAAAGAGCTTGCTTTTCAAAACGACGAAAAAGAAAAGCGTGCCGCTGAATTGGTCATAGCCAACACAGAGCTTTTGTTTCAGAACAATGAAAAAGAAATGCGTGCAGCTGAGTTGGTAATAGCCAACAAAGAACTGGCTTTTCAAAACGATGAGAAAGGAAAACGGGCAGCTGAGCTAGTCATTGCCAACAAAGAACTTCTGTTTGAAGCAGGAGAGAAGGAACAACGGGCAGCTGAATTAGTTATTGCAGATATCGAACTCGACTTTCAAAATAAGGAAACTGAGAAAAGGGAAGTTGCAAAAAAAGAGCTGGAAGCGACCAGCTATGCACTAAAGCTGGCCTCACAATATTCCCTGAGCTTGATAGAGGCAAGTCTGGATCCGTTACTGACAATCAGTCCTGAAGGTAAGATCACCGATATGAACCAGGCCACAGTCAACATCACAGGCTTGTCGCGTGAACACTTGAGGGGCACCGACTTCTTTGATTACTTTACCGAACCCCAAAAAGCCCGTGAAGTTTATCAGGAAATTTTTGCAAACCGATCGGTGGCCGATTCACCGCTTACCCTTCGTCATAAGGATGGTAAGCTGACTGATGTATTGTTTAACGGATCGGTATATAAAGACGACCAAGGCAATGTGATTGGAGTGGTTGTAGTAGCCAGGGATATTACCGAGCGGAAAAGGATTGAAACAGAACTGACGGAAGCTATAGTCATTGCCGAGATGGCCACAACCATTGCAGAGGAAGCTAAAATTAAGGCCGAAAGTGCAACACTTACGGCTGAAAATGCCGTGCGGGCAAAGCAGCAGTTTCTGTCGAACATGAGCCATGAGATCCGCACCCCGATGCATGCAATCATTGGTTTTACCAAAGTATTGCTGAAGACCGAAATGTCGACGAAACAAAAGGAGTATCTGACCGCAATCAAAATGAGCGGAGATGCACTGATCGTGCTCATCAACGATATCCTCGATCTGGCAAAGGTAGATGCAGGCAAAATGACTTTTGAGCAAACTCCGTTTAAAATGGCCATGTCGATAGCAGCCATGCTTCACATATTTGAGGCGAAAATTCAGGAAAAGAACCTCGAACTAGTTAAAGTGTACGACCAGAGAATTCCACCGGTACTCATTGGCGACTCGGTTCGGCTTCATCAGATCATTCTGAATCTGGTCAGTAATGCAGTAAAGTTCACCGCTAAAGGAAAAATTACCGTCAGCGTATTATTGCTGAGTGAAGATAAGGAACAGGTCACCATTGAATTTTCAGTTGCCGACACCGGTATCGGAATACCGGAAAATAAACTGGACCGGATTTTCGACAATTTTCAGCAGGCCTCCAGCGGTACTTCACGTTTGTATGGTGGCACCGGATTAGGTCTCGCCATTGTCAAACAACTGGTTGAGCCTCAAGGCGGTACTATTACAGTAAAAAGTAAACTCAATGAAGGTTCAACTTTCAACTTTTCCCTAACCTTTCAAAAAACAGATTCTGAGGCCACCGTTGAGGATGAATTAATGGAATTGGATAGTGAAAACAAAAACATCAAAGTACTGGTCGTGGAAGATATTGCGCTGAATCAGTTGTTGATGAAAACACTTCTTGATGATTTCGGATTCGAGCGCGAAATTGTCTCCAATGGAAAAATTGCCATAGAAAAACTTCAGCAATCGTCGTATGATATTGTTTTAATGGACCTTCAAATGCCGGTAATGAATGGATTTGAAGCTACTGAATACATCCGCAACACGATGAAATTAACCATTCCGATCATTGCATTAACTGCCGATGTAACAACGGTTGATCTGGCAAAATGCAAGGCAGTAGGAATGAACGATTATATAGCCAAACCCGTTGACGAAAGATTATTGTACAGCAAAATAGTCGGGTTGGTCAAAAGAACAGAATCATCCGGTGAGAATGAACAACCAGATAAAGGACCCTGCGACTGTGAAAAGGCAAAATGCACCGATCTTGATTATTTGGTTTACCGAACCAAGGCAGATCCCAAACTGATGATGGAAATGATTTCAGCTTATCTGGAACAGACTCCGCCATTAATCAGTGCCATGAAACAAAGCATGAAGGATAAAGATTGGAAATCATTGTATGCCGCTGTTCATAAAATGATACCGTCATTTTCGATCATGGGCATTAGTGTCGATTTCGAAAACATGGCCAAAAAGATTCAGGAGTATGCCAGTACGCAACAGTTGACTGACGGAATAATTGATATGGTTTCAAAACTCGAAAACGTCTGTGAGCAAGCCTGCGAGGAGCTTACCGAAGAATTCATCAGAATAAAAAATCAAACTAATGAATAATCAAAAAAAAGTAAAACTTTTTCTTGTAGATGACGATGCTTTATATTTAAAATCCCTGGAAATAGAGTTTCTGGATCATGGCGATTTTGAAATTGAAACATTTGCCACCGGTGAGCTTTGTCTGAAAAATCTATCGCACAACCCCGATGTGATTATTCTCGACTTTTTGCTTGATGGCATTGACAAATATGCCATGGATGGAATTCAGACACTTGACCAGATCAAGGCTATCAATCCGGACATACCTGTAGTGATGTTATCCGGCCAGGATAAGATCGACGTGGCAGTAAGCTGCATGCATCACCTGGCTCACGATTATGTAGTCAAGAGTGAAACCGCATTCTTTCGGTTGCAAAAAATCATTTCGGCCATTTTTTCCTACCAAAAAATCAAAAAAGAATTGAATTGGTATATGGAGAGAATGTAAAGGGCAACTCACTCACTGAGATCCACTTTCCATTAATGAGGTGTGAATAATGTAACTCTTTGCCGGAATTGTGTAATGCTTTTCGGGTGACCCTGGCTCACCTTTGCTTTGTAGAAATTCCTGAAACGATTTTCAAAAGCAATGACCGATAAAGAGATAAAATTCCCATTTTACGCTAAAACATCCATTTTTTTCATCGGATTAATAGCATTGGCAGCGATACTGTATATCGGCCGGAGTATTCTTGTTCCTATCGTTTTTGCAGTTATCATTGCCATTGTACTGCATCCGGCCGTCTCCTACCTGGTACGAAAAAAAATCAACAGGGTGATCGCAATCATTATGGTATTGCTCGTCACCTTTGCACTGCTGTTTGGATTGGTATCCCTCATCATATCGCAGATCAGCAGGTTCACTGAAACCTGGCCGGTATTAGTCGAAAAGTTTACCGGAATTCTTGATGAAGGTATTGCCTGGGCTTCTGCCAATTATGATATAGATCAGGCTAAAATCAGTGATTGGATTTCAAATGCCATCAGTAAACTCATCAATTCGAACACCGCCGCAATTGGCCAGACCCTTGTCGCCGTCGGAAGCGTTGTGGTTGTGTTGTTTTTAATTCCCGTATATGTCTTTCTGATCCTGTTTTACCAACCCATTTTGCGTGAATTCATTCAAAGGCTCTTTAGCGATGGGAATCAGAGTCGGGTAAGCGAAATCGTGAATCAGACAAAAACCTTAATCCAGCGCTACCTGATCGGGTTGGTCATCGAGGCGGTTCTGATTGCCGTTCTCGACACGACCGCCCTGTTGATTCTGGGCATAGATTATGCTATTTTGCTGGGTATTATCGGAGCATTGCTCAACGTGATTCCCTATATCGGCGGGCTTGTGGCAGTAGCCTTACCCATGCTGGTTGCCGTGGCAACAAAATCAACACCGATGTATGCGATCTACGTCATGATCGCCTATTATGTTATCCAGCTGATTGACAATAACTACATCGTGCCAAAGATCGTAGCCTCAAAGGTGAAGATCAATGCCCTGTTCTCGATAATTGTTGTATTTGTCGGTAATGCGCTGTGGGGCGTCCCCGGCATGTTCCTTTCCATACCGATGCTGGCAATCATCAAGTTGATTTTCGATCATATCGATGGCTTGAAACCCTGGGGATTTGTACTTGGAGACACGATGTCATCGCTGTTGACTATTGAGCCGATACTAAAAAAATTAAAAATATCCTCTAAATGATTGATGTAAAGAAAGAAGGAGTGTTGTTATCAGGTACCGAACTGGAATTTGAGAATGACGGTGTATTAAATCCGGCAGTAATACGCGAAGGCGACAATGTTCATATTTTCTATCGTGCAGTGCGTAAAGGTAATTACTCGAGCATAGGATATTGCAGGCTTGATGGCCCGCTGAATATTTCGGAACGGTCTAACAAGCCGGTCATAGTTTCAGAGTTAGACTTTGAAACTCAAGGAGTTGAAGATGCCCGTATTGTTAAAATTGATGATGTCTATTATCTGACTTATACCGGTTACGATGGTATTAATGCCCGGGGTGCACTGGCTACATCAAAAAACCTGAAGAGTTTTAAAAAGCTCGGGATCATTGTTCCGCCAATCACTTATGCAGAATTTGTTTATCTGGTTGAATCGGCAGGAAAAGTCAATGAAAACTATTACCACAACCATAAATTTTATTATCAGGAATCAGATCCGGAGAAAAAAATCATGTTATGGGATAAAAACGTGGTATTCTTTCCCCGGAGAATTGATGGTAAACTGGTCTTTCTTCATCGCATCAGGCCGGGGATTCAAATAGTATCTGTCACTACGATAAAAGAGCTTACCAAGGAATTCTGGGACAATTACTTTCTCGTACTTCAGGATAACATTGTTATGGATCCTGTTTTCCCGCATGAAGCCAATTATATTGGCAGCGGATGTCCTCCGATTGAAACCAGTGAAGGATGGATATTGATCTATCATGGGGTTCAGGAATCCGATAAAGGGCTTATTTATTCTGCCTGTGCAGCGTTACTCGATTTAAATAATCCGGGTAAAGAGATAGCCCGGTTACCTTACGCCTTGTTCTTTCCGGAATACAAATGGGAACTGAAAGGGGAAGTCAATAATGTGGTTTTCCCATCAGGCACTGCGCTGTTTGGTGACACCCTGTTTATCTATTATGGGGCTGCAGATTGTCAGATTGCCTGTGCCTCCCTGAAATTATCTGAGCTAGTTGCTGAATTGTTAACCTTTAGTACCAAAGATGAAAAATAACACCATATCCGATCAATCAGGCAGAATATCAAATCGATACCAGCAACTGTTCGGCCTCGAAAATGTGATTCAGCCCGCAATGTTTCCGTTGAAAAATATACAGAAATCAGTGCAGGCCGATCCCGATGAAATAACTGAGATACTGTTCATTACTTCATACCCTCCCAGGGAATGCGGCATCGCCACCTATTCACAGGACCTGATCAAGGCCCTGAATAATAAATTCAGCAGTTCATTATCAATCAAGGTTTGTGCGCTCGAATCGGGCAAAACAAAATATGCATACCCCAATGAAGTAAAATACATTCTTAACACCTCATTAAAAGCCGATTATGATAATCTGGCCATAAAAATCAATAATGACAGGCATATCGATCTCGTCATGATTCAGCATGAATTTGGTTTCTATCATTTGCAAGAACAGGCTTTTCTGCAATTCCTGGCCAAACTGACAAAACCGATTCTCCTAGTCTTCCATACAGTTTTACCCAATCCCGGTTTTCAGTTAAAAGAGAATGTTCAAAAGATTGCAGCCGCCTGTGATTCCATCATCGTGATGACCAATCATTCCGCACAGTTATTGAAAGATACTTATGGCGTTCCTCTGCAAAAAATCTCAATCATTGCACACGGTACGCATCTTGTCCCTCATCTGGGCAAAAAAATCTTAAAAGAAAAATATGATCTGAAAGGGCGTAAAGTTCTGACGACCTTTGGGCTGCTTAGTTCGGGTAAGAGCATTGAGACCACCTTGGCTGCACTGCCATCTATTATAAAAAACAGCCCGGATGTCATGTTTCTGATTATTGGTAAAACCCATCCCGAGGTGGTGAAGGCTGAAGGCGAAAAATACCGGCAAAGTTTAGAGGCTTTGGTGACGCTGAATAAACTGGAAAAACATGTACGGTTTATCAACAGTTATCTGGCATTACCGGAACTGCTGGAGTACCTGCAACTCACTGACATTTATCTTTTTACAACTAATGATCCAAATCAGGCAGTAAGCGGGACTTTTGTGTATGCTATGAGTTGTGGTTGCCCGATAATTTCCACCCCCATACCCCATGCAAAAGAGGTTTTAACGGAAGATACGGGAATCATCTTTGATTTTTGCAACTCCGGACAACTCTCAGATGGGGTTATTAAATTACTAAATGACAATCCATTACGAAAACATATCAGTTCAAACACCCTCCAGAAGATAGTTTCAACGGCCTGGGAAAACTCAGCAGTCGCCCATGTCAGGCTATTCGACAAATTTTCGGGAGAGAAAAATGCCATCGAATACAATAAGCCGGCAATCAAAATGGATCATTTATTAAAGATGACTACCAATATCGGTATTATTCAGTTTTCAAAAATCAATCAACCGGATATATGCACCGGCTATACGCTTGATGACAACGCCAGAGCATTGGTAGCCTCTTGTTTGTATTATAAGACTACCCATGACGAAGAAATTGTTTATTACATTGACAAATATCTTCGCTTTGTTCACTATTGCCAACAAACTAATGGAGATTTTTTAAATTATGTTGACAGGTACAACCAATTCACGAACCAGAATCAGAAAGTTAATCTCGACGATTCAAATGGAAGAGCTGTATGGGCATTGGGTTTTGTGATTTCATTGAAAGGGTTTTTACCTGACCACCTGATCACAAAAGCCGAAGAAATCCTGAAAAAATCAATCCCTCATATTGCTGAAATCCATTCAACACGAGCTATGGCATTCAACATCAAGGGACTCTATTACTATTACACCACTATTCAATCTATTGAATTACTGCCACTTATAAAGAAACTTGCTGAACGTATGGTTCAGATGTACAAGCATGAAGCAAATGAAAAATGGCGGTGGTTTGAGGATTATCTGACCTATGCCAACAGTATTTTGCCCGAAGCCATGTTGTATGCCTGGCTGCTTACCGGAGAAAAGGTTTTTAAAGAGATTGCCCGGTCGTCATTGTCATTTCTTTTATCCCAAACATTCAATGAAAACGGGATCGAAGTTATTTCCAACAAAAACTGGTTGAAGAAGGGCGAAGTTGCCGGTCACTTTGGAGAGCAGCCCATTGATGTGGCCTACACCATCATGACTTTGAGCCAGTTTTTTGATGTTTTTAAAGAAGATGACTATTTCAGGAAAATGGAAACCGCGTTTAATTGGTTTCTCGGAAAAAACCGACTTCATCAGATCATTTACAACCCCTGTACCGGCGGTTGCTACGATGGACTCGAAGAGAACCATGTAAACCTGAATCAGGGAGCTGAGTCAACGGCAAGTTACCTGATGGCCCGGTTTACTATTGAGAAATACAGGGAAATGTAAGATGGAAAACTCACTTTCGCCCGGGCAAAAACCGGGACGAGCAAAAAATATTGTGGTTATAGTGGCTCATCCTGATGATGAAACATTATGGGCAGGAGGAACCATCCTGAGTCATCCTTCATGCAACTGGTTCATTGTCAGTGCGTGTCGTGGAAGCGACAACGATCGTGCCCCCAAATTTCAGCTTGCTCTGAAAGCACTTAAATCAGAAGGCATTATGGGTGATCTGAATGATGGACCTGAGCAGCTGCCCCAGAATGAGAAATTAGTCATGAAAACCATTTTAGGATTACTGCCTGATGTCCATTTTGATCTGGTTATTACCCATAATCCGACCGGAGAGTATACCAGTCACCTCAGGCATGAAGAAATAAGCAATGCAGTGATCAAGCTATGGGTCTCCGGAAAACTATCAACCCGGGAGCTTTGGACTTTTGCTTACGAGGATGGTAACAGGGAGTATTATGCAAAGGCAATTGGAAACGCGACTTTTTGCCGGATACTTTCAAAAAGAGTCTGGCAGAAAAAATACAACATTATTACAAAGATTTATGGATTTGGGAAAGAGAGTTTCGAAGCAGAGACCACACCACAAACCGAAGCCTTCTGGCAGTTTACCAATCCGCATGATGCTGAAACATGGCTTACTAACGGAGGTATTTTTATATGAAAGTATTAGTATTATATGATTATCCGCCTTCACCCGGTGGACTTGCCACACAGGGCGATTTACTATATCGCGGGCTTATTGAAATGGGGGTCGATGCGCATGCCGTGCATTTTGAATCTGCTCAGGAGAAGGAATGGTATTACAGATGGTTCGAACCTGATGTAGTTGTAGGCGTCGGATACTGGGGGCACACTCCCCAACTGGTGCTTCACCCTCAGCGTTACGGTGTGCAACCGGTACCCTGGCTGGTTGCAGACGGATATATTGCAAATTACCAGGAGGTTTTAAATGCCCTTCCATTAATACTGGTTACCTCGAACTGGGTAAAAGAGATGTATGTACGCGATGGCATTAACAGTGATCATATTGAGGTGTTGCCTGTTGGTTGCGACACGGATGCGTTTATTCCGTATAGTCGTGATGACCCGAAAATTATCGCCGTTCGTGAATCTCTCGGTATTTCTCCTGATCAGCTGATGATCCTTACCGTAGGGGGCGATGCCGCGTCGAAAGGTGCACAGGAGGTAATGCAGGCATTAGCCATTATTGACCGTAAAGCGCCCGATTGGAAATATGTGTGTAAAGTATGGCCGCAACCGAGGACCAAGCTTCAGAATCTGGCTGACCTTGAAATGGCAGCCCATCTGGGAATCGAAAAAAACATCACCTATGCAACCAATACAATCTCCCGGAATTTCATGCCTTACCTGATCGGCGCCTGTGATATTTATGCAGCTCCCTCGCGGCTTGAGGGTTTTGGGATGCCACAGGTGGAAGCCGGTGCATGCGGAAAACCGGTAATCGGGATCAAGGCCATGGGAATGCTTGATACACTTATACATGGGGAGACAGCTTTTTTAGCCAACGTGGCCCAAAAAATCGTAGTGGACCAGGTAATGGTTGGCGGAGAATCGGGCTTTGAAGAAAAGCACAGGGTAATATTTAAAGAGCCGAGAACAGTGGATTTCAGAGCCAGTGTGAACGATATCGCAAAATATTTAATGATCCTGATGAAAGATCCGGATCTTAGGGATAAAATGGGCAAAGCAGCCAGAGCGCGTGTGGTTGAAAATTTTAATTACCGGATTGTGGCTCAACGATTTGTAGAGATCATTAACGATAGAATAATGAGCAGATAAATCATGAAAGAATCAGATTATCAGGAGATCGAAATAGCCAAAAAGGCCGCCATCGAAGTATTGGTACATAATGCACACGGGCCTTATCACGGACTGCCGAGAACAGCGGGTTGGGGATATCCGGAGCCCTATACCCGGGATTTAATGTTCTCGATCCTGGGAATTGCAGTCTCAGGCAACCAGGAACTGCTGGCGAGCATCAGGAAAGTTCTGGAAACGCTGGCAAAAAACCAAACTGAAAGAGGACATATACCCTCTCTGGTACATGACAAAGAGGATCGTGGATCCAGTGATTCAACCCCTCTGTTTTTACTGGCTGCAGGAATTTTCAGAAAAGTATCGGGTGAATCGGATTTCCTGCATGAAGCGGTGGATAAAGCGTTGATCTGGATGGAGTATCAAAGCCCTTCAGACCGATATCTGGTTACCCAGCAACCGACCAGCGACTGGCGCGATGAGCAATGGGTCACGGGTTACGGACTGTTTGTAAACACGCTGGTATACAGCTATCTGAGGATTTTAAACAAACCCGAACGAGCAGAACATGTACGGCACGAAATGAGCCGGTTTACGATTACCGGAGGAACGCTGCATCATCATGTCCACGAAGGCCTGGTGGTTAAACACAAACCTTACTATGCCTTCTGGTCCTATAAAATCCACAGCAGTGAACGGTTCGACCTTCTCGGTAACAGTATCGCCATACTCTCCGGAATTGCATCCCCCACGCGGGCTGAGGAGATGATTTCATGGATTGAGGCTGAGTGTGCCGAAATGATCAAAAAGGGAGAACTGGCAGTTGATTTACCTCCGAATTTTTTCCCTTATACCAAATCCGGTGACCCCGACTGGCATGAGCGTTATTCGATTTACAATAACCCTGGTGAATATCACAATGGTGGTATTTGGCCCTTTATATGCGGACTTTATGTGGCTGCTATTGTAGCGGCTAAAAAATATGCATTGGCCGAAGAAAAGCTGTTGGCGCTTACCCGTCTGGTAAGATGCTCTGCTACGGGCAAAGTTGAATTCGGGTTTAACGAGTGGTTTAAGGCCCAGGATGGGAAACCGATGGGTCAGGATTGGCAAACATGGAGTGCTGCACTTTATATATATGCAGCAACCTGTGTGACAGAAAAAAAGACACCATTTTTTGATCAGATACGTGTATAACAAGTTTATAATCAGCGAAATGTTTAGAATGAAAAATATCGCCTTACTCCTGTCAATCAGTATAATGACAGTCACCGGAGTACGATCGGAAACCATACCGGGAGACTCTCTGGTACAAAAATTTTATAGCGCCGGTAACCAACCACTTTACTGGTTTTCTTCAGGGAAAAGCATCAGAAAGGCAGCAGAATGGCTTTCTTTTATTGAATCAGCTGACAAATCTGCTCAGGTAGCTGGTAAGGGCGATATCAAAAAACTACAGGCAGCCCTGAAAATCAAAAACAGGTTAGATAACACCCAAAAACTACAAACTGACAGGAACATCACCGGCTTGATATTAAACTATTTAAAGGTATTGCAGGAAGGTACCCTGAAATTCGATTATGATGAGGTTAGCGTTCCCCGGGATTCATTGTACTGCAATCAGCTGTTATCTTTTAAACGGCGCGAAAAGGTCTCTGACATTGCAGCGCGTTTGGAATGTAAGGACTCTGATTATGTAGTTCTAAAAAAATATCTGAAAGATTCTGTTGCTTCCAGCGATACGATGAAATACAAGACTGTGCTTCTCGCTATGAATTTCCGCAAATATCTGATTATTAACAACAAGCTGGAATATGTTCTCGTAAATATTCCTGAAGCCGAAGCACGATACTACCGGAACGGATTTTTTATTTTCAGGATGCGCACCGTGGTAGGCAGTAAAAAGTACCCAACCCCTCGCATATCCTCATACATCACCAGCATTGTCACCTTTCCGTACTGGAATGTGCCACACAACATTGCCGTTAAGGAACTGTTACCGAAAGTTCAGAAGAACGAGAATTACCTGGAGCAGAACAATTTTGAAATTGTGGATGCAAAAGGCAACCAGATAGAAGATTCGGAACTGGACTGGGCAAAATATAACGAAAACAACTTTCCATATTATTTCAGGCAGGCAACCGGTGAAGACAATTCCCTCGGCGTATTAAAATTTAATCTGAGAAATCCATTCAGTATATTCTTACACTCCACCAGTGTTCAGAGCACTTTCAAGAAAGATTTCAGGTTTTTAAGTCATGGCTGCATCAGGTTGGAGAAACCTTTTGATCTTGCCATTGCTCTGCTCAGGGGCAATATCGATATGACTGAGCTGAAAAGCGGAAAAAAAGAAATAGAACCACGAACCCTGAAACTGCCTGCCAGGGTTCCCGTGTTTATCGTTTATATCCCGTTAAAGGTGGATGGGAATAAGGTCACTTTCCTCAAAGATAATTATGGCCTAATTCAGTAATGTTGAAGAGCAGATGTAATCGTTATCAGGATTATATAGAAACAGACAGGTACCACCTTTAATGGTTTCGATAATCGGTTTGTTTACTTCGGGAGGCAGAACCGGGCATCCAAAACTCCGACCCAACCGGCCATAGGCCCTGATAAACTTCTCTGTTGCGTAATCGGCTGAATGAATGATAATTTCGCGTCTCATTGCATTATCATTGAAGCCTTTTTCGACACCTCTGATCATCAATGCGAAACCTGTATGAGATCCGACAATGGGTTTGTCGGTCACATAAAAGCCGAGACTGCTCTTCAAAGAGCCCTCTTTATTCGAAAAAAAACGGGCATACTCATCACCGGTATTTCTACCATGAGCAACATAAGTATTAAACAATAACGATTTGTTTTTCAAATCGATAACATAGAGGCGCTTCTTTTTCGAAGATTGAGAATAATCTGCGATAGTCACAATATCAGGATTTTGCAAAAGTCCATCAGATTCCAGTTTTTTTAAACCTTTAACTGCCAGATCGAACACATCCCTCGACAATCCGGTTTCAGCCAGGTTCATCAAGGTATAAGCATCAATACTATTTTTTGCAACCGGAACATTTCCATCACCATAGGATAGACTTGCAAATGGGAAAACGAGAGAGACAAAACACAAAAACCATACTTTCATTTGGTAAAGATAGCTAAAATGACGCATTATCAGCATATTAAATCAATCGAGGCTGTCAAGCTGCTTCCTAAACAGGTGTAAATTATGCAACATCCTCTGAAAATTGTGTAACAGCGCCAAGATCTAAGAGTACTAATTTTATAAGACTAATTCTCATCTAAAACTCTAACTATCAAATGAAAAGAGCAACCTGTATTTGCTTATCATTGATGGCCGTAATCAACATCAATGTTGCATTCACACAGCAAGTGAAAATTGTTTCATCCTATGGTCCGATAAACCAGGACCAGAATTTTAACAAGATCAAATCCGAGCGGATGAAGGTTAAAGCAGAACGTGCCAGGGAGCATGTAGATTTGCTCAATTACCGATATAACCTGATGATAGCCACTTCACCGGATATAAGCATGTCAGGAGGAAAACCGATACCTGTAGGACCAACCGCAAATCTTCATGGTATGGAGTGGATCCATTTTGATCAGTTAAGCCCCGATCAGGTAAAAGTCAGGGGCGTTTTTCCGTATAAACCTCTTCCATTCGCCGATCATGCTGAAGGAGGCATGCTCTTCCCGACCATGATTACGAATGTGCTTCAACGTTTGATTCGTTTCGATCTTGACTTCGATCTGCCAGAATCGATTCTTCCTGACCCTGCACCCGCGATATACCTCACAACCCGTCCTGATTTGGGCGACATTGCAAAGGGCAGGTTGATAACCATCGATAATTACTATGAAATATTCAACGGGATTTTAAATCCGAAACAACTCGAAGGATTGAGACTACTGCTCACGCAGTTTCCTCAGCAGCAATTCAATGCCACTGAAGACCGGCGAACTGACTCGCCGAGCCTTGGGGTTGCTTGCTTTGATTGTCATGCCAACGGGCACTCCAACGGAGCAAACCATTTGGTTGGAGACATCCGTCCGCAAGAGTTCAGGCACCGGATCGAAACACCGACCTTGCGAGGGGTAAACATACAACGTCTCTTTGGTTCACAGCGTGGACTGAAAACGGTTGAAGATTTTACGGAATTTGAACAGCGGGGCGCCTATTTTGATGGAGCATTGCATGGCCGCCAAAAAAGGAGTCAATGTACTTGAACGAGGTTCTCAGGTCCACTTTATGGCCGAGTTTATGGCAATTTTAGATTTTCCGCCAGCACCTAAGCTGGATATTTATGGAAAGCTGGATAAAACCGTTTCATCCCCAACGGAAATACAGGGAGAAGCAATTTTTAATGGTAAAGCCCGATGCGCCGCCTGCCATCCGGCACCTTATTATACCGATAACAGCATGCATGATTTAAAGGCTGAACGCTTTTACAAACAGGAGATGGCTAATGGCATGATGATGGCACATGATGGCATGATCAAAACCTTTCCATTACGGGGGATCAAGGACTCACCACCCTATTTGCACGATGGCCGATGCTTCACACTGGAAGATGTGGTGGAGTATTTCAACCTGGTTCAGGGGCTTCGTCTCACGTCAGCTGAAAAGGCAAATTTGGTATCCTTTCTTCTGGCATTATAATAGAAGAGCAGGTAATTAGTTTAGAGCAATATCCAAAAAATAAATAACTAAAAATGTGGTACATGAAATACCAATATTGTATAACTGCATGCTTCGATTGTGCTGCTGAAAGCAAGAACTGTGCAACAGCTTGTATAGAATCAGAGGACATTATCAGGTTTACGCCTTGTATCAGGTTAGTCCATGGAAGCTCTTCAATTTGTGAATTGGCACTGGACGCCATCGCGGAAGAGAGTGAATTCATTAAACAAATCTGCAGGCTTTGTGCCAGGATCTGCCTGAGCTGTGCGATTGAATGTGAAAAATATCCACAGACTGAGTATTGTAAAAACTGCGCCAAGGCGTGCCGAAAATGTGCAAACGAATGTATCCAGGTAAGCAATGCAGCTTAAGGTATTTTCTTTTAAACAATAAGATGTCGAGTCTGTTATAATTTTAAATCAGACATCATGAAAAAGCTTTCAAACAAAACAGTATTCATCACCGGAGGACTATCCGGCATTGGTAAAGCATGCGCAATAGCAGCAGCCAATGAAGGTGCTCATGTAGTGATCGCCGACTTGAATTCTGATCTGGTGGCTAAAACCATGGAAGAGATCAAGAAAATAAACTCCGGTGCGATTTTCATTGAATGTGACGTATCAGTGTACAAGCAGGTTGAATCTGCCGTTCAACAAACCATAAAGACTTTCTCAACGTTAGACGTCGCCCTTAATAATGCAGGGATTGGCGGTGAGGGAAATAAGGTTGGTGATATGAGTGAGGAAGCCTGGCTAAAAGTAATCGGCGTTAACCTTAACGGGGTATTTAATTGCATGCGACATGAACTTGCTCAGATGTCGAAGCAAAAGAAAGGAGTCATCATCAATATGTCCTCCATACTTGGAAAAGTGGGTTTCGCGAATTCATCCCATTATGTGGCTTCGAAACATGGGATAATCGGTTTAACGAAAGCTGCAGCGCTCGAATATGCTGAAGAGGGCATCAGAATCAATGCCATCAGCCCTGCATTTATCGAAACACCACTGCTCACAAATGCCGGAATTGATGATAATACAAACCTTAAAAAACAAATCATCGGTCTGCACCCGATGAAACGCTTAGGAACAGCTGAAGAGATCGCCTCTGGATTCATCTTTCTGGCATCTGATGACAGTTCATTTATGACCGGATCAACACTTGAAATTGACGGAGGATATTTAGCTCAGTAGTAATTTTCTCCAACACATAAAAAAAATAAACCATGAAAAAAATAACCATTGGAGGGGGGTGCCTCGTAATCGGCCTGATGTGCCTGCAATTCATCTCAATTCTCCAGGCAATGGAGGCTCCTGAAAAGAAAGTAAACAATATGAATTCAAAAAATGACATTAATAATTCAACTATGATGAACACAACAAATAAATTCGAATTTTCGGCCCTGCCCTATTCATACGACGGACTGGAACCTTACATTGACAAGCTTACCGTAGAAATTCATTACAGCAAGCATCACAAAACTTACTATGACAATTTCATGATTGCAGCTAAAGCCGCCAATCTTGAATCGTTGTCGATGGAGGATATTTTCAAAAACATCAGCAAATATCCGACAGCAGTCAGAAACAATGGCGGAGGTTATTACAACCATACCTTTTACTGGGAAAACATGAAACCGCTAGGTGGAGGAGTTCCTTCAGGCAGATTGTCGGGAGCAATCAATAAAGCTTTCGGCTCTTTTGACGAATTCAAAAAGCAATTCACCGAAGCCGGTAAAACCAGGTTTGGCAGTGGCTGGGTTTGGTTAAGCATTGATGCTGAAGGAAAACTATTCATTTCTTCTACCCAAAACCAGGATAATCCATTGATGGACATAGCAGAAAAGAAAGGGATACCAATTCTCGCACTCGATGTGTGGGAACACGCCTATTATCTGAAATATCAGAACAAAAGAGTTGATTATCTGGAGGCTTTCTGGAATGTGGTCAACTGGGAAATGGTGGACAGCAGATATGAAAAAGCGCTGAAGTAATCAGTAGTAATGTAAACTACCGCTTGCCTGGGAAGATGTGTGAATCATGTAACTCTTTCAGGCAATTGTGTAAAGCTTTCAGGGCTCATTAGGTACAACTTTGTTGTTGTGAAAATTCATTCACAACAACAAAGTTTTTATTATGAAAAACTATAACGACCTAAAAAAGCCGGATCAGAAAGCAAACCAATGCGGATCTGTATCCACCAGACTGGCAAAAAAAATCCTTTACCTGACCGTATTTGCAGGGGCACTATCAGGCTTTAATGCCTGTATGACTTCGCGTTACGTTGAAACAACACCCAGTTATGTAAACTATTCCAGGCCTCCACAACCCAGCAATCTCCATATCTGGATAGACGGAGACTGGGGTTGGAACCGTACCAGCCACAACTACGTGCAAAAGAACGGCTATTGGAAGAAACCCAACCAAAGGCGCACCTATACACCTGGTCACTGGGAAGCTACCCCAAGAGGTCATTCCTGGGAATCGGGCCGCTGGGAACGCAAACGCCGCTAAAAGGGTAATTTTTTATTGTAATAGTGAATAAAATGAGCTCTTTATTCAAAAAGATCTTAAAATCTGTCATATGGCTGGCCATCAGCTTTGTGCTTTTGTTCACTATTACAATTCTTTTGATTCAAATACCAGCCATACAGACTAAACTGACGAATTATGCCATTTCCTTTATCAGTGGTAAAACACATACAAAAGTTGAGATAAAAAAGATAAGCCTCTCCTTTCCGAAATCGGTCATTATAAAGGGATTGTTTCTGGAAGATCTTAAACGCGACACACTCCTTTACGCCGGAGAATTAAAAATAAATATTGCCGTTAAAAATCTATTAAGCAAAGAAATACACATCAAATTGGTTTCCCTGGATGATGCAAATCTTCAATTAAGCCGAACCGAAGCGGACTCATTGTTTAATTACGACTTCCTGGTCACCGCCTTTTCGGATACTTCCAATCTAAAGAAAGTTGAACCGAAAAAACCATCCAAATGGACAGTCAGCATAAGTATGGTAAAACTGAAAAAAATCCGGCTTCAGTTTAATGATCAATATGGAGGCATCAATGCCGGTTTGGTGTTGAAGTATCTTGAACTAAAAATGGATAAGATCGACCTGACTAAATCCATTTATACTGTTAATTCGTTAAACTTAAATGGCTTAACTGTAAATGCTGAATTAAAAAAATCTGAGAAATTACTGTTTTCAGCGATCAACCGGCTAAAAATGAGAGAGACAACAATCTCGGTTAAAAACGGACTGATTATTTCAGTTAAACAGATCAACCTCGAAGATAACTCAATTGCCTACCAGGATTTAAGCAAGCCGGCATCGGATCATGCATTTGATGCGAACAACCTGGTTTATAAACACATCACACTGGAAACCACAGATGTTTATTATTCATCAACAGTAACTAAAGCCTTAATAAAAAAATTCAGCGCTACAGATCAAAATGGTTTTTCCATTACAAAATTGGAAACGGATTTTAGCATGGATCCACATTCGATATCTGCAAAACGAATTGAAATCGAGACTTTGAACTCAGCCTTATATGCTGATTTTACCATTCATTATTCTTCGTTAAAGACATTAGCAGATTCAATGAATTCTGTAATTATAAATGCAGATATCCAAAATTCCCGGATCAGGAATTCCGATATCACCTATTTCTACTCCAAACTTGATACGCTGGCTTTTTTTAAGAATTCATTGAATTATACCACTCTGTCAGGAAGTATCCGTGGGACAATGGGCAATTTGATCGGGAAAGATATGGTTATTAAAACTGGAGATAAAACTGTATTGAATACCGACTTTACGATCGCCGGTTTGCCGGATATCAAATCGGCACAATTCAGCTTCCCCAATCTGACACTGAAATCGGGAAGGAACGACCTGGAGATGATGGCCGGCCCGATGATTCCCAAAAATATCATTTTACCGGAAGATTTAAATCTGAATATCTTTCTGAAAGGACAGCTAAAGGCCTTTGAATCAACCGTGGCGCTCAACTGCAGCTATGGATCGACACATCTTACGGCCAGGATCGACCAGAATGAAAATTTCAGAGGCCAATTAGAAATTGTCAATTTCGACCTTGGCCGGCTGTTGAATAAGAAGGAGATGTTTGGTCCGGTATCACTCATTGCAGAAACGAGCGGACATGGAACAAGCAAGACAACTATCGAGGCAAAAATCAATGCTGATGTGACACAGCTATACTTAAATAAATACACCTATCACCACCTCAATCTGAATGGAGTTGTTTCGGGACAACAATTTGAAGGAAAAATCAACCTGGATGATGAAAACGCCATGTTTGATTTTAACGGGCTTATAAGCATGGTTCCCAATCAGGAACGATATTCATTTCGTTTAAATGTTCCGGGAGTTAACCTCAATAAACTCAATTTTACCAAGGGTGATATCAGGATAGGTCTGACCGCAGTGGCGGACTTAAAGGGAGGGAAATTACAGGAATTAAATGGGAAGGCCGGAATATCCAATCTCATTCTGATCAGCGAAGGAAAGAAATATTTTCTCGACTCGCTGATGTTGGTTGCGATGAATAAAACAGGTATGAGTGACCTGAATATCAGCAGCTCACTGATTGATTTAAAATATTCGGGTACAAATTTCCCAACCGGCTTGCCGGCTATTCTCAATCAATTCATCAATAAGTACTTCCAGTTATCTGAGACCAGTCCAACCCTGGTTGCAGGCGGGTCATCTGCTTTTAAATTTGAGCTGCGGCTTCACAATCATCCGATTATTTCAGAGGTCCTTCTTCCTCAGCTCAAGGCATTCGAACCTGGTTTGATTCATGGAAGCTTTGATGAAGCGAAAAGCGATTTGAAAATCAACACCACAGTAAAGAATATCATTTATGGTACAACGGAAATCAAGGACTTTTCCCTGGATATTCTTTCCGATCGGGATGCATTGAATTATAAAATATCCAGCCTGAACATCTCAAACCCAAATGTCAGGTTGGATCATATTTTATTGGAAGGAAAGCTATCCAATCAAACCATGAGTGCCAGCCTGTCGTCAATCGATGCGAAACAATACAAGAAGCTTCAAGTTCGTTCGCTGCTGACCAAAAACAATGGCCATTTCAGGATTTCGCTTGATCCGGAGTTCTATCTGATGAACGACAGGTGGATCATTGCTGCAGACAATTACATTGAAATCGGTAAACCGGGGTTTTTCATTCACCACCTGTTTTTGAACAAAACAGAAAGTCAGATCAATATCGCTTCGGTGCATGATCAGATAAATGACGACCTGAGTATTGCTTTAATCAATTTCAAGCTGGATGATATTTCACGAATCATTGAAAAAGACACCAGTCTGGTAAAGGGCAATCTGAATGGTGATGTTTTGCTTAAAAGAATCGACAATAAATACGGAATCGTTGCCGACGCCAAAATCACCGGTTTATCAGTGCGGGATGTCATGCTTGGCGATTTGACCGTAAAAACCGGTAATCCGACGGTCGGGAAATTCGATGTTACAGCAAGCTTGTCCGGTAATGACAACAATCTGAATGTTACCGGATATTTCATGCCGAGCGGCGGTGATCATTCCATCAACATACAGGCAACCATTCAATCCCTGGCTTTGAAATCTATTGAGGCCTTCTCGATGGGAAATGTTACCGAAGCCTCAGGAACCCTATCCGGATTATGTTCCATTCAGGGAAATATCACTTCGCCGGATATTACCGGGGAACTGGTTTTTAACAATGCCTTTATGAAACCAGCATTCCTTAACAGCCGGTTGGAATTAAAGCATGAAACCATTCTATTAAAAAGCGATGGCCTGTATTTTAACCGGTTTAGCATTAGTGATGCTGACCAACACACCGCAATTATCGATGGAACCGTGCAAATGCATCAGTTCAAAAACTATCTGTTCAATTTGCAGGTAAACACAAAGGACTTTTTGTTATTCAACACTTCAGCCAGAGACAACAAGGTGTTTAACGGTAAAATGATCGTTGACAGCAAGATCGATATAAAGGGACCGATGGCTCTTCCGGTTATCAATGCGAAAATAAAAATCAAAAAAGGGTCGAACTTTACGTTTGCGGTTCCTGAAAACAAACTCACCACAGACAGAGGAGAGGATGTGGTTCAGTTTATTGATACATCAAAATTAAATCCGATTTTAACCCGCGGACAGGAGTCTGTAACTAAAAAATCGGTTTTTACCGGATTTGATCTCTCGTCAATCATCGAAGTCGATAAACAGGCAACACTAAAACTCTTGATGGATCCCGCTTCCACCGATTCCCTGGTAGTTAAAGGTGAGGCTGCACTGAGTTTCGCTATCGACCGAAGCGGAAAAATGAGTCTGACCGGAGCTTACAATCTGAATGACGGCAGCTATCTGGTTTCACTCGAGTCGGTTTTCAAAAGGGAATTTGATATTGTCCCGGGCAGTACCATAATCTGGAACGGGGATCCGCTGGATGCAGAGATCTCCATCAATGCAACCTACTCTGTACGGGCGTCACCTTATGATCTGGTCGCAGCCCAGATGTCAGAAAAAAGCAGTGCTGATCAGGGAGGATATAAGCAGCGTTATCCATTTTTAGTCTATTTAAAGCTCAGGGGAGAGATTCTGCATCCGGCAATCAGCTTTGAAATACAATTGCCGCCAAATGAAAAAGGAATCTTAGGAGGAGTAGTTAATCAAAAGTTAATCCAGTTAAATGAAGATGCCAATGCATTAAACAAACAGGTATTTGCTTTATTGGTTTTGGGCAGATTTATACAGGAAAACCCATTGGAGACCGAGTCGGGGGGCACTTCATCGATTGTTCGGTCAACCGTCGGTAAATTTTTATCTGCGCAGCTTAATCAATTGACTGCCTCGGTAATTCCCGGTGTAGAGCTGAATTTCGATATTCAGTCATATGATGATTATCAATCCGGTCAGGCTAAAGGAAGAACTCAGGTTGAAGTTGGTTTAAAGAAGCAACTTTTCAATGAACGTTTATCAGTTCAGATTGGAGGAACAGTGGATGTTGAAGGAGAAAAGGCGAAACAAAACTCTGCCAGTGATATCACGGGTGATGTTACGATAGAATATAAACTGACCAAAGACGGGCGCTATCGTTTGAAAGCTTTTCGTCACAATCAATATGAAGGTGTCATTGAAGGGCAGTTAGTCGAAACCGGTGCCGGAGTCATGTACTTGCACGACTTCAATAAATGGAAAGAAATCTTTAGCGGGCAAAAAAAGAAATGAAACGACTTATTATCATTAGATACCTGGTCATTCTGACTGGTCTGCTACTTTCAGCATGCAGCGGCTATAAGTATTTGCCTTCGGGTGACAAACTTTATACCGGTTCAGAAATCAAATTGGAATCGGATAAAAAATTAAGCCATAAACAACGGAAGATCATTAAAGCTACCGCCAAAGAAGCGGTACGCCCGAAACCCAACAAAGCCTTTTTGGGTATGCGTCCAAGAATCTGGATGTATCAGGTAGCCGGAGAAAACCCGAAAAGCAAAACTAAAAAATGGTTAAAAAAAACAGGTGAAGCTCCGGTACTGATGAGCAGTGTAAAGCCCGGAATCACCTCTGAGGTCATCGATGCAAAGATTTTCAATATCGGAATCTTTAAAGGCCAAACAGAATTTCTGATCATCGAAAAAAAACATTCGGCTAAAGTACTTTACACGAGCCACATCCATGAGCCCTACATTATTAAAGAGCTTCGGTATTCCATTTCAGATGACACGTTAAGTCGTCTGATACAGGAAGTAAAAGGAAACTCAATAATTAACCCCGGAAAAGATTACAACCTGGATCTTTTAAAACTGGAAAGAATACGGATAGATATAGAATTAAAAAACAGGGGATATTTTTATTTCAGCCCGGATCATTTAATATTTAAGGCGGATACCTCAACCGCCGATCATTCGGTAACCTTACAGCTTAGCCTTAAAGACAGCATTCCGAAAAACGCCTTAACCGCATACCACATTAACCAGGTGCTCATTGATCAGGATTACAATCTGGAGGCAGCATCGGGAGAAACCCTTAAAGGCAGAATGACCGTTGAGAATGCAGTCTTTATCGGCACCGAATCGGAAATGAATATCAAGCCCGGAGTGCTTTTAAGATCCATTACCCTCAAAAAAAATGAGTTATATACCAGGAAGAATCACAACATCACCCTGAACCGCCTGATGACTATGGGTAATTTCAAATTCATACAAGTCAGATTTACAGAAAGCGATACCATCGCAGCAGGTTTTTTGGATATCGCTATTCTGATGACTCCCATGCCAAAATACACCTTCAGGGCCGAAGCCGAAATTGTATCGAAATCAAACAATTACACCGGACCGCGCATCAATTTCAGTATTCTTAACAGGAATGCGTTTAGCGGGGCCGAATTGCTGAATCTGAACATGGCCGGCTCTTTTGAGGCACAATTAAGCGGCAAAAGCAAAAATCTTTACTCCTATTCCCTGAATCCACAACTTGAGCTGATTTTCCCATTATTTCTGGTTCCTTTTAAAATCAGGAATACAAACAGTCAATACGTTCCCAAAACGCGTTTCATGTTGTCATACAATTATCTGAAAAGAGTCAATTATTTCGATATGCGCACTTTTCAATTTCTGGATGGGTATAAATGGAAAGCTGATATCAGGCAAGAGCATGAATTTAATCCGATCAATGTCAGTTATACTTCAAATAACAACAAATCGGAATTATTTAAAAAGTTGCTGGATTCCATTCCCTATCTGAAGCGAAGTTTTGAAGAGCAATTCATTGCCGGAGGCTCCTATTCCTATACTTTCAACGAGCAGGTAGTACCTGGCAAAAGGTTCCAGTTCTTTTTACATGGTACCGCAGAGCTTGCAGGAAACGCCATGTCGTTAGCGGCCAAAACAGGCGGGAACAAAATATCATCCGAAAGCCCTATCAGACTTTTCGGTTCAGCATATTCGCAATTCGCCAAAAGCAGCATTGACAGCCGCGGATTTTTCAATATATCCGATAAAACCAAGCTGGCGCTTCGGATTTTCGTTGGGGTAGCAAAACCATACGGGAATTCTTCGACATTGCCTTATAACAAACAGTTTTTTTGCGGTGGACCAAACAGCATCAGGGCCTTCCTGATCAATTCGCTGGGTCCGGGTTCCTATCAGCAAAACATTGAAAATACTGCATTTTTACAATTAGGCGGCGATGTTAAGCTTGAGATGAATGCCGAATATCGGTTCACCATCTTTCGGTTTTTGAAAGGCGCATTTTTTACAGATGCCGGGAATGTCTGGTTGCTTAAATCAAATCCGTTAAAAATCGGAACTCCGTTTTCATTCTCCGGGTTTACTAATGATTTGGCGGTTGGTGCGGGGGTCGGATTAAGAATTGATGTTTCATTTTTCATCCTTCGTTTTGATTTTGCAACACCATTACGAAAACCCTGGCTGGATACCCGAAACAAATGGGTAATCGATCAGATCGATTTTGGAAATTCCACGTGGAGAAAAGAGAATCTCATTTTAAATATTGCCATTGGTTATCCATTTTGAAATAGTTTAACTATGAAACCCAAGTTATTGCACGCATTTCGAAATGCCGGTCAACTATGTAAAACCTCGTTTAAAGAGTGGAATCAGAAAGATCCATTCAGACAAAGTGCCGTTATTGCCTATTATGCCATATTCAGTATGCCTGGTTTGCTGGTACTGATTATCACCATTACCGGATACTTTTTCGACAAAGATGCAGTGAATCAAAGTATACTGACGCAAATCACACAAATATTAGGTACCAATACCGCTAATGAGGTAAAAAGTATGCTGGTTTTGGCCAGTCAATCCAAAGCAACGTTTTTAGGGTCAATTATCGGGGCAGTAGTTATCCTTGTCGGAGCTACCGGAGTATTTGTGGAATTACAAAAAACATTGAATATTATTTGGAAAGTTGAAGTGGTTTCTCATAAAGGGATATGGTTTTTTATTAAAAACCGTCTCTTTTCTTTTGGATTGATTTTAGCCATAGCATTTCTTTTATTGATTTCTCTGGTAGTTACCACTGCATTATCAGCCATGAGTGATTGGATTACAGCTGATGCTTCCAACATAGTGGCTAAAGGTTTGACTATTTTCAATTTTATTTTCTCATTGGCAACGGTATCATTCCTCTTTGCACTCATGTTTAAAATCCTGCCGGATGCTAAAATCAAATGGAAAAATGTTTGGCTTGGCGCCCTAATTACAGGGGTTTTATTCACAATTGGCAAAACCGCACTCGCCCTTTATTTCAGCAAGGCAAATCCGGCATCAGTTTATGGCGCGGCAGGATCAATCGTTTTAATTCTGTTATGGGTGTCGTATTCATCCATGATCGTATTTTTTGGCGCAGAGTTTACGGCTGCCCATTCATTGATGCGTTCAGGCAATGCAGGCGCAACTATGAGTACAAAGACATCCGGTAAATAAGCTCTGCATAAGCTTGCATCAATGCTTTTGCAGGATCTGTGAATCATGCAAATTTTGAGAGGAATTGTGTAACGTCCAGGGAGGTTGCCATCTATAAATTTACGATAAATCAATACCCTCCAAAAGATGAAAAAAAGAGCTGAATATTTTGAAGTTGAGCCAAATGTACGTCTTCATATCACCGATGCAGGCGAAGGCAGACCCATTGTGCTGATACCCGGTTGGCCATTAAGTGACGACATGTACGAATATCAGTACAACGATCTGATTAAGAATGACTTTCGGGTAATTGCAATCACCCTTCGTGGTTTTGGCAAGTCGGATAAGCCTTATGGTTCCTATTCATACGACACGCATGCACTGGATATTAAAAAGATATTAAACCACCTTGAAATTGAGGATGCTGTTTTAGGCGGTTTTTCAATGGGTGGTTCGATTGCCATTCGCTTTGTGGCATCTGATGACGGTGCCCATGTTTCAAAACTTGCCTTGTTTGGAGCAGCAGCACCGATCTGGACTCAGCGAAAAGATTTTCCGTACAACCTACCAAAGAGCGCTGTTAATGCCTTAATTAAATTGAATTATACGGATCGCCCAAAACTTCTGGCCGATTTTGCTAAGATTTTCTCAGCCACTGAAACAACACTGAATGAAGGAATTGCCGGTTGGCTTAACGGGATTTGTTTAAGCGCTTCTTCGTATGCAACTGCCCAATGTTTAATCTCATTACGTGATACCGATCTGAGAGAGGATCTGGCCAAAATATCAATTCCTACGCTTATCATGCATGGAAAGAAAGACAAGATATGCTCTTTTGACCTGGCTGAACAGATGAAAGCAGCCATTTCCAACTCACACCTCATCCCTTTTGAGAATAGCGGACACAGCCTGTTTCTTGAGGAGACGCCAAAATTTAACTCCGAGCTGATTGAATTTGCAAAAACCTGATCTCTGAAGAAGATGGATTTCGTTGACTACTATAAAATATTGGGTTTAGATAGAACCGCTACACCGAAAGATATCAAAAGTGCTTATCGGAAATTGGCCAGAAAATATCATCCCGACTTAAATCCTAACGATAAAGATGCCAAAAAGAATTTTCAGCAAATAAATGAAGCCAATGAAGTACTGACCGACCCCGTAAAACGCAAGAAATACGATCAATACGGAAAAGATTGGCAACATGCTGAGGAATTTGAAAAGGCGAATCAGTATCAGCAACAAACATCGAATCAACGAGGTCAAAGGTTTTCAGGTGCACAATCAGGAGGTGATTTTTCGAGTTTTTTTGAATCTATGTTTGGCGGTGGCGGGGGTTCACAAAGCAGACAACAGGCGAAATACCGTGGTGAGGATTACAATGCCGAGTTACAGTTAGATCTCATTGATGCCTTCAAAACGCATAAAAGAACATTAACCGTTAACGGAAAAAGCATCAGAATAACCATACCGGCCGGCATTGAGAATGGTCAAACGATAAAAATCTCAGGACATGGAGGTCCGGGATTAAACAGCGGCCCAAACGGTGACTTGTATATTTCATTTTCAATAACCAATGATCCACATCTCAAACGTTTGGGAGACAATTTATATACTTCAGTTGATCTCGACTTATATACGGCAATCCTCGGCGGCGAGATCATTCTCAACACCTTAAGTGGTCAGGTGAAGCTAAAAGTAGCGGCTGAAACGCAAAACGGGAGCAAAATCAAACTCAAGGGAAAGGGATTCCCGGTATATAAGAAAGAGGGAGAATTCGGGGATTTGTATGTGACTTATTCGATTAAAATACCGAAAAATTTATCGGACAAGCAAAAAGAGCTGTTTGCTGAGCTATCAAAACTGAATTGATACACTGTCGATGAAAAAGCCATATTTAATATCGATTAATGAGTTCTGTGCCAAACACAGCATAGAGATCTCATTTATCAGTTCGTTACAGGAAACCGGTTTGATAGAGATCACCACGGTTAAAGAAACGGCATTTATCGATGCGGATCAGCTCCGGCAATTAGAAAAATTCATTCGATTGTATTACGAACTGGACATCAACCTGGAGGGTATTGAGACGGTCAATCATTTATTACAGCGAGTGATCGCCTTGCAGAATGAAATTACAGCATTAAAGAACAGGTTACGCCTATATGAATCTGGAATATAAACAATTAACACAAACAATAAATGCAAAAAATAAAAAAAATGGGCATTTGGATGGATCATTCAAATGCATTTTTAATGGAGTTAACTGATGATTCGATGATTGAAAAGACTATTAGTTCAGAATTCAATCATGAAGGAAAGGATTCAAGTCTGAAACTGGATCAAAAAACGTTGCATAACAAGGAGCAACAAATGCAGTCATCGTACTATAAAGAACTGATCAACAGCATCTCTAACTTTCATGAGGTTGTTTTGTTCGGCCCAACGGAGGCCAAGCTTGAATTATTAAACCTGATTGAGGCTGATCATCTGCTTGACGACATCAAGATTGAGGTTCAGACCACAGATAAAATGACGGCAGCACAAATGCATGAATTTGTCAGGGAGCATTTCAAGTAGTACTTCCATAATCTGTGAAATATGTAACTCTTTCTAAAAATCATGTAACGCTTTTGCGAAGAGATCAGGTCAACTTTGTGTATTGATTAATAATTCGATACCTAAATTTATTAAAATGAAAAAAAAATTACTATTAATCATAACGGCAGTTATTCTGTTATGTATTCCGAAAGTAATTTTCGGACAAGCGCCCAATCTGGGTGCCAGTTCCAGCTTTGCCTTATTCACATCAGTTGGAGCCTTCAGTAACCTGGGACCCACGATTGTAACCGGTGATATCGGTACCAATGCAGGTCCTTTATCCGGGTTTCCTCCGGGAACCCTAAACGGGCAAATTCACAGGGAAGATGCAACGTCGTTGCAAGCCGCAACAGATCTGGGTCTTGCATATGGCCAGTTAAGCACTCTTGGAGGTGCCGTGTTGGGGGTAACGATGGTTGACGGCCAGACGATTACACCAGGCATCTATTTCACGGGAGCTGCGTCAACAATCAATGGCAATGTCACGCTGGATGGTGGAGGCGATCCTAACGCTCTGTTTATTATCAGGATAGGCGGAGCTTTAGCGACTGGTACTTATGCGAATATACTTCTGATTAACGGAGCATCCATCGATCATGTCTTTTGGCAAGTGATGGGGCAATTCGATTTAGGAGACTATTCGGTTTTCAGAGGTAATGTTATAGCCGGCGGCCCCATTAACTTATTGGAAGGCTCCTCCCTTATCGGAAGAGCTCTTTCTGTTGCAGGAGCGATTGGTTTACATAACAATTCAGTAATTCTTGGAGTGCCACCAACAGCAAATGCCGGGGCCGACCAGGTAATCTGCGCGAATACCAGTATTCAGATCGGTGCTGTTGCAACAGTAGGAAGCACTTACAGCTGGACTTCATTACCGGTTGGATATACCTCCACCGATGCCAATCCGACTGTCACCCCGCTTGTGACTACTACCTATACTGTTGTTGAAACAGTCACCGCTACCGGTTTAACTGACAGCGATGCCGTGGATATCACTGTGAATCCAAATCCGGCAGCTGTTGCCGGAATTGACAGGACGATCTGTTCAAGTTCAAGCACACAGATCGGAGCCATAGCGGTATTGGGAAGCACATACAGCTGGACATCCGTGCCGATCGGATATACTTCAACGGAAGCTGATCCTACGGTCAGTCCGGGTGTTAATACCACCTATACGCTGGTTGAAACCATCACCGCCACCGGATGTACCAATACGCATAGTGTTGTTGTCAACGTAAATTCAGCAGCAACAGTTTATGCAGGCAGCGATGCTGCCGTATGCGAGGGCGGCACCTACTATCTGGGCGAAAGTGTGGTTACCAATGCAGTTTCCATGATATGGTCAACATCAGGAACCGGTTCATTCGACACGGAATCTCTGTTACATCCGGTTTACACTCCGAGTGCAGCAGATATTCTGAGTGGTTCGGTAATGCTAACGCTGACTATTACGCCGGCTATAACTTGTCCCATTATCAGCGATGCCATGCGTTTGACAATATCTCATCCGGCAACTGTTAATGCAGGTCCCGATGCAGTTATTTGTGAAACCAGTTCCCATTATTTGGGTGAAAGTGTGGTAACCAATGCAGTTTCCATGATCTGGTCAACATCAGGAACCGGTACCTTTAACACGGCATCTCTGCTACATCCGTTTTACTCTCCGAGTGTGGCAGATATTCTGAGCGGTTCGGTAATTCTTACGCTGACCATTACACCGGCTGCAACTTGCCCGGTTATCAACGATGAAATGCGTTTGGCAATAACCCGTCAGGCCATTGTTAGCGCAGGCAATGATGCCAGCATTCTTGAAGGATCTTCATTTACGGTGAGCACTGCAACCGCTCAAAACAGCACCTCAAATATCTGGACTCATAACGGAACGGGATCATTAACCGGTGCGACAACCCTGACGCCTTCCTACATACCGGCGATGGGCGAAACCGGTGTTGTTACGCTAACCCTTACCGGTGCTTCAACCGGTCCGTGCATCAGTGCGATAGACCAGATGACCCTTACTATCGGGACTGATTCCAGCTTACGCACAGGTATAGTGGTCACTAAAAGAGCCACTGAAACCAGTTACAGTGCTGTTGGAAATGTCATTCATTACAACATTGAAGTGGTCAATATCAGTGCAATCAATATTTACAACATTTCAGTAACCGATCCGAATGCAGTAATTATCTCAGGAAATCCGATAGCAATGCTGCAGCCGGGTAAGAGTGTTACTTTACCGGCAACCCATACCATCACGCAGGATGATATCGATGCAGGGCGCGTAATCAATTGTGCATTTGCTTCAGGTACTTTCTTTGATGGTGCCGTTGTTACAGACGATAGTGATTGTATTACGACAACCGGCGTTCAAAGATCGCAGATTACCGCTACCAAGTTTGCCACTGAAACAACCTTTCGACAGGCAGGGGAAATTATAAACTATACAATCGAAATTTTCAATTGCGGAAACGTAACGCTTTCAAACATTACAGTTTCTGATGGCAATGCTGTTATCACCAGCGGAAATCCGGTCAGCAGTCTGGCTCCCCGCCAAACCGTGACTGCAACAGCAGAGCACTTGGTAACCCAGGCTGATTTGGATGAGGGTAAAATTGACAATATTGCCCATGTGGCAGGTTTTGACTATTATGGGATAGCTGTCCGTGATGACAGTAATGAGGTAACACTTTATAAAAACCAAACCGGGCAACTGGTACTGGCAAAATTCATTCTGGAAAGTTCATTTAGCGCCAAAGGTGACACCATTCATTATGTGCTTGCCGCCAAAAACTACAGGAACACCACGATGTCGGAGATCGTTGTCAGTGACCCCAATGCGGTCATAACCAGCAGTAATCAGATTTACAGTCTGCCATCCGGTGAAACACATCTGATGTATGCTTACCATGTGGTCACACAACAAGATCTGGATGCAGGAAAAGTAGTGAATGTGGCTACTGCAACCGGTACTGATTATTATGATGTGATCGATTATGCAACGAGCAACGAAGCAACGATTTTCGCTCTGCAAGGGCCAGGTCTGTTATTGACAAAAAAGGCTGAGGAAACTTCGTTCGGTCAAATTGGTGATCAGATTCATTATACCAATACGGTAAAAAATAGCGGGAACGTTAAGATTACAGGAATCTCTCTATCTGATCCCAACACGACTGTTATCGGGAGCCATAAGATCGCAAGCCTGAATGCCGGCGAAAGTGCCATCATTCATACTATTCATGTAGTAACGCTGGCCGATTTGAACCTGGGTAAAGTAGAAAAAAGCGCATCTGTTTCAGGGCTTGACGCAAATAGTCAACCCATAAAAAGCAGCAGCAACCCGGTAATTATTAATGCCGTTCAAAATGCCGTACTGGAAGTCACCACATCTGCTGCAGAAACCACATTCAATAAAGCGGGTGAATTTCTTCATTTTACTATCCTGGTGCGGAATACCGGTAATGTTACCGTAACAAATCTGAAAGTCATCAATCCGATGACCGGTCAAATCATTGGCAATCCGGTCGCTACAATGGTACCGGGAGCAATTTCAGCCATTACCGTCAAATATGTGGTAACTGATGTTGATCTGAACACCGGAAAGGTTCTTCAACTGGCTAAAGCATCAGCACACAATCCTGCCGGGGCAGAAATAATCTGGCTCAGTAATGAGACGAGTCTAATCAAACAAAACCCTGACCGTTTGACCGTTGTAAAAATCTCGCGTGAAAACAGCTATACCAAAGCTGGTGAAGAAATTCATTATTCTGTCACGATAAAGAACAATGGACAAACATCATTGTCAGACATTTCTGTTGCCGTACAGGGAGCCAACATAACCGGCATGCCTGTGATTGCAGAATTACCGGCTGGCAGCAGCGCCACTCTTCAGGCAATTCACCAGGTCACTCAAACCGATCTTGATGCCGGCCTGATTGAAAACCAGGCAATCATTTCCGGAACAGATCCGTCAGGAAACGGTTATAATCTTAAAAGTAATCGAAGTACAGTTTGGGCGATGCGGAATCCACAGTTAGACATTAGTATAATGGCAGATGAATCTCCATTTACAACTGTAAACCAAGAGATTACTTACTCAATTTCTGTAACGAACACGGGTAATTTAACGCTAACTGATATTGAACTTTCGAATCAGTGCGATCTGATCCTCAGCAATAACCAGATTGCGAACCTGGCACCGGGAAGCAGTACTGAAATTTCTGCTTCGTACCAGATTACCGTTGAGGATCTGGATGCAGGAAAAATCGTCAAATCGGTGAGCGCTACGGGTATGGATCCGGATAACAAACTGGTCAGCGAAACGAGTAACACCCTATCGTCACCTGGATTACAGAAGCCTGAACTATCAACAACTTCTCTTGCCAGGGAAACCAGTTACAACAAGGTTGGTGAAATCATCCACTATAACATCCTTGTGAAGAACACGGGGAATGTAAGTATCATCAGCACAGCCGTAACCGATCCAAATGCTGTCATCATCAATGTCAGACCAAACACCATTCTTTTGCCAGGTGAATACTTCACGGTTTCAGCAATACATACGATCAGCCAGGCAGATATACATGCCGGGAAAGTGATCAGCACAGCCAAAGCAGAAGGCTTCGACCAAAGAGGCAATACGATTGCGAAAATGGGTAATAAAGTCGTTGTTTTCCATCTGCAAAGCGAAATTGAGGGACAGGAATCTGATATAAAATCAGGATCAACCAGCATTGTTCTGAACGATCAGTCAACAACAGCGGATTTCAACCTGAGTAATTTTCCGAATCCATTCTCAAATTCCACTACTATTCTGTTTAACCTGCCAGAAAATGGCAAGGTTGTGCTGAAAGTATACGATGTTACGGGAAAGGAAGTCGGGCAAATTAACCAGATGAATTTCAGCGCCGGGGAAAATCAGGTTATATGGAATTCAGGTAATATACAGAATGGATTGTATTTCCTGAGAATGGTTTATAAGGGACACCAAACAAACAGGATTATGTCAATTATCCAATAATCAGGATCATTTGACTGGCTTAAATTGAAGTCCGGGTATTGCGTGAAGTAATACCCGGACTTTTATTTTTACATTACCATCGAACCTCAGGTAAAAGGTTTGCTAAGAAAAAAGAAAATCGCTATTTTTACATTTATCGCAACCTGAAATGAAGCTCTTTATCAAATATATGGTCAGCACCCGTTGCAAAATGGTAGTGAAGTCGGAACTGGACAAACTGGGGCTGCACCATACCAGAGTTGAGCTGGGTGAAGTGGAAGTCAAAGAGGATCTGACCAGCGAACAGCTCGACCGGTTAAGGAAAGCACTGCTACGAACAGGGCTTGAGCTTATGGATGACCAAAAGGCTATTCTCATTGAAAAGATAAAGGTCACCATTCTGGAGATGATCTATCATTCAGAGGAACCCGTTAAAATCAATTTTTCCCATTATCTCAGTGAAAAGCTCAAACATGATTACACCTATCTGGCGAATCTGTTCTCTGAGGTAACCGGGATGACCATTGAACAGTTCATTATCAATCATAAAATTGAGCGTGTCAAGGAATTGCTCATTTATGACGAGCTCACCCTGACTGAAATATCCTATAAACTGAATTACAGCAGCGTAGCACATTTATCGAATCAGTTTAAAAAAGTCACCGGACTTACTCCCACCTTCTTCAAGCAACTCAAAAGCAAGCGTCGCCTCACACTGAATAATGTGTGAATATTGCAACCTTTATCCTGAATTGTGTAACACTTTCACTCGTTTAGAGACCGATCTTTGGTCTTAGTAAAGATGTTATAATCAATAAATTAAATTACCATGAATACAGGAAATGTTTTATTAGGAGTATTGGCCGGCGTTGCAGTCGGAGCCACATTAGGCATTTTATTTGCGCCTGAAAAAGGATCATCGACCCGAAAAAAAATCTGTAAAAAAAGCGAAGAGTATGCTGATGATCTGGGAGAAAAATTCGATGATCTGATCGATACGATTACCCGAAAATTTGAAGCTGTAAAAGAAGAAGCCTTCCGCATGGCAAAAGAGGTTAAGAATAAAGTGGAAGATGCTGAAGCTGAAGTGATCACAAACGCAAAGTAAACCTACAGATCAAAAATCTTTTGACCATGGAAACTCCGGCAAGTGTAATCGATACTTTAATCAATAAGGTTGAAGCATACAGCAAAACAACCTACGAACTCGCTAAGCTGAAGTTGCTGGAGTCAACTACCGGCATCCTCACCGCCCTGATGGCACATTTTATTGTATTTTCTGTTATTGCGCTTTTCTCACTTGTGCTGAGTATCGGTATTGCGTTATTACTTGGAGAGTTGTTGGGTAAACCCTATTATGGCTTCTTCATACTTGCCGGTTTTTATCTGATTGTCGGGGTGGTGTTCCATTTTTTCATTAAAAGATGGATCAGAACACCCGTAAGCAATATTATCATTAAACAGGTGCTTAAATAGATCTCCAATGGACAGGATTAATAACAGGGCCGAGTTAAAAGAGGCTATTCTCCGGTTAGAAAACCAGCAGGCTGACGATGCAAGGTTAGTAAAGGAACAATTCCATCTGGTACACGAGAGCATAAAGCCGATCAATTTGATCAGAAGCGTTTTACAGCCTTCTTCTGATTCCGGAAGTTCAAGCAGCAATCTGTTAAGCACCTCGGTTGGTATGTCTGCCGGATATCTTTCCAAACTACTATTTCAGGGAAGGACTAAAAATCCGATAAAAAAACTGATCGGAACTGCTTTAATGTTCGGTATTACTGACATTATTTCAAAAAGACCTGGAGTGATCAGCTCGATCGGAAATAGTATTTTGAAAACGATTATCAGCAAATTAGCTGACCGGGCTGATGCCCGGAAAGAAAGAAAAGAAAAGCCAATTCACTGATTCTAATTCTCATTCTATTTAATAGCGGATTCCCGCTTAAAGCAAGGCTGAGAGGCCTTGCTTTTTTTTATTCACGCTAATGAAAGAATCTGATAATATGTGAATTATGCAACTCCTTTACGGAATTATGTAACGTATTGGGAGTATTAAGGATTGACCTTTGCTATATATAAATATTTCATTACTAAAATTATAAAAATGAAAACAAACAGACTATTTGCAGCCTTTGCAATAGTAATCCTTGTACTATTAGCCGGGTGCAAAAAAGATGATTTTGTGGAAACGGTTGGAGTTTGCCCTGAGGTGATTTCCACCATTCCAGCGAATACAGCCACAGGTGTTCCGATCAATCAAATCATTTCAGTAACATTTAATGAGAAGATGAATCCGGCAACAATCAACACTTCTTCATTCAAATTGAATGGAGTGTCGGGAGTTCCCGGAACACTAATCTATGATGGAACCACGCCAACTTTCAGCTTTGCGCCTACCTCACCACTTTTGTATAAGACTACCTATACCGGCAGAGTTGCCACATCTGTTAAAGATATGGCAGGCAACGCCTTGCAAAAGGAATATGTTTGGACATTTACTACCATAGAACAATTTACCGTTGCTTTATCATCCAATCCACCAGCCGGAGGAACAACTACCGGTGCAGGATCATTTGATGCCGGATCTTCAGTAACAGTATCGGCAATAGCCAGTTCCGGATACACCTTCACCAACTGGGCCGAAGGAAATGTGGTTTTATCAACCGATGCTCTATACACTTTTGCGATAAGCGGCAATAGATACCTGATAGCCAATTTCACCGAAAACATCAACGCTTACAACGTCACCCTGACATCGAATCCGCCCATCGGGGGAACAACTACCGGTGCAGGTTCATATAATGCAGGCACAGTGGTCAATATCGGTGCAATAGCCAATGCCGGTTATACTTTTACCAGCTGGACCGAAGGGGAAAACATTGTTTCAACCGACGCCAGCTACACCTTTATCATTAGTGGTAACAGGATATTGACAGCCAACTTTACGGCAACCGTCAGGATGTATGTTTTAAGGGTGACTGCAGTCAATGGTACGGTAACAAAATATCCTGATGAAGCAGCCTATAACAGCGGAACATCTGTGTTGCTTACCGCGATACCAAATCCGGGATACACCTTTACCTCATGGAGCGTTGATGCTACTGGTTCAGAGAATCCATTAACGATTATCATGAATTCAGACAAGAACATTACTGCAAACTTTACCCAGATTGCCGATACATACAGTATAGCGCTCTCATCGGATCCGCCAGAAGGGGGAATTACCACCGGGGGAGGAGCATTCAGTTCAGGAACATCGGTAACTATAGGAGCTACAGCCAATTCCAACTACACCTTTGCAAACTGGACAGAGGGAGCAAACGTGGTTTCAACCGAAGCCAGCTATACCTTCATCGTCAACAGTAACCGTACATTAGTTGCCCACTTTACACAGAATGTCAGTGTATATACCGTAGCTCTATCATCGAATCCAACAGCCGGGGGAATAACCAACGGAGCAGGATCATACAATTCGGGCACTTTGGTGACCGTTGGAGCAATTGCTAATTCAGGATATACATTTACCAGCTGGACAGAAGGCGGCAATGAAGTATCTACCAGTTCCAGTTATGCCTTTGCAATTACCGGGAACAGAACGCTGATCGCCAACTTCACCCAAAACACCAAATATTCAGTAACACTTTCGTCGAATCCATCAGCCGGGGGAACAACCACCGGGGAAGGCACATACGATGCTGATGTTTCAGTAACTGTAAGAGCTACTGCTAGTTTTGGATATACCTTTACCAGCTGGACCGAAGGAGGAGTTGAGGTTTCCAATAACAACTATTATACTTTTACCATTACCGGTAACAGAATATTAATCGCAAACTTCACTGAAGACGTCAGTACCTATACATTAACGGTACATGCTGTAAATGGATCAGTTGAAAAGAATCCAGATCTGTCGGTATATAACAGCGGAGCTTCTGTTCAACTTACGGCAGTGGCAATATCAGGTTACAGTTTTACTTCATGGAGCGGTGACGCTACTGGAAGCACAAATCCGCTAACCGTAATTATGAATTCAAATAAAGATATTACCGCTAATTTCACTAAAAATGCGGTTGGCCCAGGCGTGGTCGATCTCGGAACAGCAGGTGATTTTGCCATTTTGACAAAATCAGGCATTGAAACCACCGGTACAACCTCGATAACAGGAGACATCGGAGTCAGTCCGGCTGCGGCTACCTATATCACCGGATTTGGGTTAATTATGGACGCCAATGGACAGTCGTCACACACACCTATTGTGACCGGGAAAGTCTATGCTGCTGACTATGCCGCCCCTACCCCGGCAAAAATGACCACAGCAGTAAATGATATGGAAACCGCCTACACTACGGCAAATGGATTGACCGCTCCGGCACCCATTGTGGATCTGTACGCAGGCGATATCAGCGGCAAAACTTTGCCGGGAGGTTTATATAAATGGAGCACAGGTGTTTTAATAACCAATGCCGGTGTAACACTCACCGGTGGGCCGGATGACACCTGGGTTTTCCAGATCGCACAGGACCTTACGGTGAATAACAGCGCTATTATCACTTTATCAGGAGGAGCATTAGCCAGGAACATTTTCTGGGTGGTAGCCGGACAGGCAACTCTTGGAACTGATGTAATTTTTAATGGCAACATTCTCAGCAAAACTTTGATCTCCCTGAACAGCAGCACTTCTGTCACAGGCAGGTTACTTGCACAAACGGCTGTTACAATCATTGCCGGTACGATAATCAAACCATAATCAACCGAGATAAATAAATCTTAAATATTACGAAAATGAGATTAACTAATAATTCAAACATGGGATCACGCAAGTCGTGGTCCCATTATATCCCGGGAATTAAAAGCCTGATGATAAGCGCTTTGATTTTGACGGGAATTCAGGCTACCGCACAAAGCCAGGATACTCTGTACACAAAACCATCCTGGTGGTTTGGAGCAGCCGTTGGTGCTAACTTCAACTACTATCAGGGCTCTACTCAGAAATTAAACTCAGCCTTTACGGTGCCGGCCGTTTTCCATGATGGAAGCGGGACCGGGCTATTTCTGGCGCCACTGGTTGAATTTCACCGTCCTGACTCCCATTGGGGATTCATGCTTCAGGCAGGATACGATAACCGTAAAGGCGCATTTGAGCAGATTTTAACACCCTGTAACTGTCCGGCTGATCTAAAGGTCAACCTCAGTTATATTACGATTGAACCCAGCCTTCGCTTTGCCCCGTTCAAATCAAATTTATATTTATTCGGCGGGCCACGCATTGCTTTCAATCTGGATAAATCGTTTACCTATTCACAAAAGATCAATCCACTTTATCCGGAGCAGGTAGCAAACGCCGATATCGAAGGCGACCTGAGTGATATAAACAAAACAATCATCTCGATGCAAATCGGTGCCGGGTAT
>Ga0209373_10000860_pt1 | contig 41476 bp, 30 predicted proteins | sample Higcelweek5metaG_FD_187173 | JGI IMG/M metagenome (GOLD analysis project Ga0209373, IMG submission 187173) | Freshwater pond sediment microbial communities from the University of Edinburgh, under environmental carbon perturbations - High... | ecosystem: Environmental > Aquatic > Freshwater >... | reverse complement strand
CTGACTATCATTTTTCTTAGCGCTCGCAAAGTCACCCGATCGTCCACTCCTTGCGAAGTCATCGATCTTGGGACCAGCACAAGTCAATCCTACCAAGATGTCAAAGAGGTGGGCCGAAGCCCGACCGGGACCGAAGTCCCTCACCGAGGCTAGCTCGGCGACGCCGTTTTACCGGCGGGTTCATAAACATAGGCCGACACCCGCTCGCGGTCAAGGGGAAAGGACGAAAAATCGTCCAAGCCCGTGAAAATTCAGGAGATGGGCCACTCCGACGAATCATCCTCCCCGACCCCGGACTGATCGTCAGCAGAAAACGCCAGGGTTTCTGACTGGGAAGGAGATGGCCCCTCCTCGGCGAAGGAGTCGGCCGCCATCACTTCCTCGGAGCCGGAAGGATCCCGTATTGTCTTGCCCGGATCATCGGCCTGAGCTTCCGGGATAGTGTCGGTTACGACGTCGGCATCAGCCTCCGCTGGTAGCGCAACAACATCCGATACGACGGCCGTCTCGCCGGGCTCGGCCATCGATGCATCTACGGAAACGCCCTCCGCGGGGGACTCCGCCAGCAGATCTTCGGCGAAGCCGGGAAGCATCTCGCCAGTTTCTGGATCGATGCCGTTGCCACCCCAGGTGGCCTCCTCGCGCGCAAGCGCTTCGATGCGGAGGCGTTCCTTCTCGGCAAGCAACCCGAGTACATCGGGGTTCACGACAGGATCCGGCGTGTAGACGTGGTCCATCTGCGCCAGTTCATCGGCGAACCGCTCGTCGGACTTGCGATAGACCACCATGGGATGGAACGTCCCCGCCTGCCGGAAGGCCAGCTCCTCGTTCTTGGTCAGTTCCATGATGGCCATGAAGGTGACCACGGGAAGAAGACGCCGACCGTCGTGCGGATACAGCTCCTCGAAGAACGCCTTGCCCTCGCGCACCAGATGGGCGCGGATGCGGTTCATGCGCTCCTCGAGAGGGATGTCGTCGATCTCGATCTCGTGCACCGTGGTGCGAGGCCGCACCGACAGCACGCTGCGGAAGGCCTTGAGCAGATCGAAGAGACCCATCAGGCCGGCTTCGAGAGTGTCGTCGTCCGACTTGGGCTTTTCGCCCTGGGCATCGATCATGCCGCGGGGATAGGTGCCCCACATGCGAGTCTCAAGGCCGCGCAATCCTTCAGCGGCTTGCTTGAAACGCCGGTACTCGATGAGCTGCTTGACAAGCTCCTCGCGATCGAATCCATCGAATTCCTCCGGCTCCAGCTCGCCCTGCTGTTCGCGCGGCAGCAGCTCGCGCGCCTTGAGAGACAGGAGCTTCGCAGCCATCACCAGGTATTCGCCCGCGATGGCGAGGTCGTCTTCCTGCGCGCTGTCGAGAAAGGCGATGTACTGGTCGGCGATCTGGGATACCGGGATGGTGCGCGGATCGAGCTCGTGGCTGTGGACGAGATAGAGCAGCAGGTCCAGAGGACCATCGAACACGTCCAGGCAGACGGTCGGTCGGAGAAGTTCCTCGGTAGCCATGATGGACTGCAAGGTAGAACGCTCCGAACCAGGCGGATGCGACCCGCTCCGCAAGCCCGGGCAAGACCGCGAGGACAGAACGTCACCGGTTTTTCGGCGTTTCGCGGAATTCGCAAGCGGCCAAGGCGGAACCGGACGATCCTCCCCACAGGACGTTCCGGCCGCGCATGGACAACACCCGCCCGGGACACGGAAAAGGATCCGTCATGAAATTCCACGCCGCTATCGGGCGCACCCTGGTCATCGCGACGCCGTTGCTCCTCGCAATGGCCGTCGCTCCAAGCGCCGACATCGTCTGGCAAGGCAAGCTCGTCCCAGCCTGGCCACCCGAAGCATTTCCCGAACGTGTGATCGCGGGCCGCGCGGCAGCGACAAGTTCCGCTTTCGGAGGATTCTATCCACATCCCCAAGGGACTCTCTACGGCGTCGCTCTGCTGGTGGACTTCAGCGACGACCCCGCTCCCGTCACCAAGCAGGATATCGACAACTGGCTGAACAAGGAAGGCTTCAGCGGCGGCGGCTGCAGCGGATCCGTCCGGGACTACTACCTGGAGATCTCCAACGGGAAGGTCGATTTCCGCAACGAGGTCTTCGGGTGGTACCGCGCGAAGAAGACCAAGGCCTACTACGACAGCGCGACGGACTATTCGAGGGCCGACGAACTGCTCGCCGAGGTGCTCGCGGCCTTCGACGGCGAAGTCGACTTCTCCCGCTACGACAACGACAAGGACGGATACACGGAAGCGGTCAGCATCGTCTACGCGGGTGGAGCCAAGACCTGGGCACAGGGGCTGTGGGCCCATTCCGGATGGACCGACGAGAAGCGGGACAATACGCGGCTCCCGCGGTACCAGATGACGGACATGCCCGGCAAGTACAGCCTCTACGTGATGACCCACGAGTGTGGGCACATGATCTTCGGCTGGCCCGACCTCTACTACTACGGCGACTATTCCGTGATGGGCAACTACTCCAGCGACCTGAAGCCCATCGGCGTGGACGATTATCTGCGCGCCGACCAGGGCTGGATCCCCACGACGGTCGTCCAGCCGACGGACACGGGCATCGTTCGGACCGCATCGAACGAGCGCGGATTCGTGCGCATCAATCCCCGCAAGCCCGAGGAAGGAATCTTCTGGTCGTACATCCGGAACACGGATCGAAACGCCCTTCTCGCGGGAAGCGGTCTGCTCGCGATCCACTACGATCAGAGCATCGATGGCAACGCCTCCGCGGACCAGCTATCCATCCGCGTGATCCAAGCAGACGGCAAGAGCACGCTCCAGCAGGCGCAATGGCCGGATCCTGGCAGCGACGCCAACGACTTCTTCCAGTCGAAGACCAGCAGGATCTTCTCCGATGGTCGCTACGAAGCCGCACGCTGGTACGACTCCTACACGTCCGGAGTATTCCTGTCCGACGCAGGAACCATCGCCGACACATTCTCGTTCCGGCTGGGCCAGCCGCTTCCCGCGACGGGCGCGTCCATGGTGTTCGAGGCGGAGAGCGCCCTTGTGGTCTCGGGCAAGATCCTTTCCAGCAGCTCGGCCTCGGCAGGCCGCTACGTGAGTTCCCTCGCGAACACCGACAGCCGCGTCGGCTTCGTCGCCAACAGGAGCGCTGCAGGCCCGTGCAGCCTCGTCGTCCGGTATGCCAACGGGGCGAGCACCGAAGCCACGTTGCTGCTGACCCGCCGGAATCTGACGGATTCGCTCCGTTTCCATTCGACGGGCGCGGCGGGTCGCTTCGATTCCATCCGAATCGCGCTGTCGTTCGAGCAGGGACGCAACGACTTCGCATTCGTGAAGGGAATCGGCCAAGTGGAACTGGACCAACTCCGGCTGTTCTCCGCACCCACCACGGAAACCACACCACATCCGGGATCTTCGTCCCGTCTGCTGGCGCGTCGCGAAGGGGGAATCATCTCCCTGACGATTCCGTCCGAGATCCGTGGCGACATCCTCGAAATCCGTTCTCCGAACGGCTCCCTGATGGAGCGGATCCCGATCGAGAACGGAGTCGCACGTTCGAATGCGCTTCGATCCGGCACGGTGCTCACATGGGTGATCCGCTCCGGAGGCGGGGTCCGGGCCACGGGACGACTGGCGCTACCCTGACCTGGCGCTACTCGACGGTGACGGATTTCGCCAGATTGCGGGGCTTGTCGACGTCGTGACCGCGAAGCACCGCGGCATGGTAGGCCATGAGCTGCAACGCCACCGTGGTGAGCAGCGGTGAAAGCGCCTCGGGACAGGCGGGAACGCGGATGATCTCGTCGGCATGCGGGATGATGTCCTCGTCGCCTTCGGTCGCGATCGCGATGATGCGGCCACCGCGCGCACGAACCTCCTGCATGTTTCCGATCACCTTGTCGTGCTGGCTTCCCTTGGGGGCGACGAACACGCACGGCATTCCATCGTGGATGAGCGCGATAGGGCCATGCTTCATCTCCGCGGCGGGCATGCCTTCGGCGTGGATGTAGGAGATTTCCTTGACCTTCAGGGCGCCTTCGAGCGCCACCGGATAGTTGTAGCCGCGACCCAGGAAAAGCCAGTTCTCGCGATCGACCAGCTTGGCCACCAGGGCCTTGATGGACTCGGATTGCGCGGTCACGGCCCGGATCTTCTCGGGGATGGCATCGAGCTCCAGCAGGAGGTCGCGTGTCGCCTCGATGGACAGATGCCGACGACGGCCCGCGTAGATCGCCATGAGAGCGCCCACGGCGACTTGGCCGACGAACGCCTTCGTGCTCGCGACGCCGATCTCGGGGCCCACGCGCAGGTAGATGCCGGCATCGGTCATGCGCGCGATGGAGGAGCCCACCACGTTCACGATGCCCAACGTCATGGCACCGCGTTCGCGAGCTTCCTCGAGAGCGGCGAGCGTATCGGCGGTCTCGCCCGACTGCGAGATGGCCACGAGCACCGTGCCCTCCTCGACGATGGGGTTGCGGTAGCGGAATTCGCTCGCGTATTGCACCTCGCACGGAATGCGCGCGAAGTCTTCGATGAGGTATTCGGCCACGAGAGCGGCATGCCATGCGGTGCCCTGCCCGGTGAGCACGATGCGACGCGCCTTCACCAGGTCGCGGCCGACCTTTTGGAGTCCACCAAGGATCACCTCGCCGCGCGCCGCGTCGAAGCGGCCGCTCAACGTGTTGCGAAGCGCCTCGGGCTGCTCGAAGATCTCCTTGAGCATGAAGTGGGGGAAGTCGCCCAGTTCGATCTCTTCGAGCTTCATCTCGAGCTCCATCACCTTGGGAGTGACGGGAGCGTTGTTCAGGTTGGAGGTGCGATAGCCCCCGTCCCTGGACAAGCGGCAGACCGTGAAGTCTTCCAGAGCGAAGGCCTGCGTGGTGTGGGCGACGATCGCGGACGGATCGGACGCGACGACGAACTCGTCGTTCCCCAGGCCCACCATCAGAGGCGATCCCTTGCGGGCGACAACCATGACGCCAGGCTCGGATGCGGCCATCACGACGATCGCGTAGGCGCCTGTCACCTGACGCAACGCGGCCTGGACGGCGGCTTCGAGGTCGCCCTCGTAGAGCTCGCCGACGAGCATCGCGAGGACCTCGGTGTCGGTCTCGGAGGTGAAGACGTGCCCCTTCTCGACGAGCGCCTTCTTGAGCGTGCCGTAGTTCTCGATGATGCCGTTGTGCACGAGGACGATCCCCGAGCGATCGTCCTTGTGGGGGTGCGCGTTGCGTTCGGCCGGAACGCCGTGGGTGGCCCAACGCGTGTGCGCGATGCCTTCGGTTCCGCCGAAAGGCGACAGATCCCGTCCAAGCTTCGCCTCGAGAGCGGCGACCTTGCCGACCTCGCGACAGATCTCGAAGCCGCCCTCGGCGCGCAAGGCGACGCCTGCGGAATCGTAGCCACGGTATTCCAGGCGCTTCAAGCCCTCCAGGAGGAGCGGGAGGGCGGGGCGATTGCCCAGATATCCGACGATTCCGCACATGTCAGAGGACCTCTTCGGCCGCGGCGCACAAGGCGCGGGCTTCGGTTTCGGTGGAAGCTTCGGCGATGGCGCGCAGGATGGGCTCCGTGTTGGAGGCGCGCAGATGCAGCCACTTGCCGGGCCAGGAGAGCCGCAGTCCGTCGCGTTCGTCGAGCGAGGCGTCGGAGAAACGAGCCTTGAGGCGATCGATGGACGAGGCGAGATCCTTGCCGGCGAGGGCGAACTTGGTCTTGACCATGCCGTACTTCGGGAGGCTCGCGGCCTCTTCGGACAGTTTACGTCCCGAAGAGCGCAGGAGATCGAGGATGACCGCCGAAGCGAGGACGCCATCGCGTCCGGGATGCAGTTCGGGAAGGATGAGTCCGCCGTTGCCTTCGCCACCCACGACGCAACCTTCGGCGAGCATGGCTTTGGCGACGTGGATTTCTCCCACCGGGGTGCGCAGGCAACGAACACCCGCGGAAGCCGCGATATCTTCGCTCATGGCCGAGGTGGACAGATTCAGGGCGATGTCGCCCCTGCGGATGGAAAGCACGTGCTTCACTCCCAGCGCGAGCGTGGCCTCTTCGCCAAGAGGAATGCCGCGTTCGTCGACCATGGCAAGGCGGTCGCCATCGGGATCGAAGGCGAGGCCCAGGGCGCAGCCATGGACGCGCACCGCTTCGCCGAGCTTGGCGAGCGCCTCGGGCACGGGCTCCGCGCCGCGCGGGAACGTGCCGTCGGGAACGATGTGAAGGGGAACCACCTCGCAGCCGAGGCGTTCGAGGAGACGAGGACCGATGCGGTAGGTGGCACCGTTGACGCAGTCGACCGCGACCTTGAACGTCTTCGCGCGGATGCCTTCCGCATCCACGTATGGAAGAGCGAGAACGGCGTCGATGTGGAGGTCGTCGCCGTCCGGGCCATCCGTCACGGAGCCGAGTCCGGTGTGGCGCGGCCAGTCGGTCTCGTCCTGGTCGACGCGGTGGAAGAGGTCCTTGACCTCGACGGGGCCGAGGAACAGGCCATCCTTGTCGAGGAATTTGAGCGCGTTCCATTCGGCCGGATTGTGGGACGCGGTGAGGATGATGCCTCCCACCGCCTCCGGATCGGCCTGCACCGCCATCTCGACCGTGGGCGTGGAACTGATGCCCAGGCGCACCGCGGTGCAACCGCTCATCGCGAGCGTCGCACAGACGATCTGTTCCACAAGCGGTCCCGAATCGCGCGCATCGCGCCCCACGAGCACGCGTCCGCGCCCTACGGCCTGGACGAAGGAATGGACATGGGCGGCGAGGACGGGAGGTGTGAGACCTTCACCGACCACGCCACGAACACCGGAGACGGAACGCATCAGGACGTGTTTCATGGAGCCCTATGATCTAGAAATCGGGAAGGCGAAAAAGTCGGCCTTCGGGAATGGCCTCCGACCGGGATGTAGGTTGGCTCCCTCACATGGCCCAATCCCTTCCCATCGACTGCCTGCGCGAGATCTTCCTGGAACACCGGGGGCGAAACCGCCCCGTGGTCGTCACGTCGCCAACCGGGTCGGGCAAAAGCACGCGAGTGCCGACGTGGTGCGCCGAACGAGGCCGGACCCTCGTGGTGGAACCGCGGCGCGTGGCCGCACGGGCCTTGGCGCGACGCGTGGCGCAGGAGAGTCGCACGAGACTCGGCGAATACGCGGGCTACGCGGTGCGCGACGATGCGCGCTGGGACGCGGATACACGCATTCTCTTCGCCACCCCCGGCGTCGCGTTGCGGATGCTCGCCTCGGGGGCGCTGGATGAATTCGACTCGTGGGTCCTCGACGAGTTCCACGAACGTCGCGCCGAGACCGACCTGCTCGCGGCCATCGCGCGTTCGCGCGGCGAGACGCGCCGGCTCGTCGTGCTTTCGGCGACGATCGACGCGAAGCCTCTGGCCGATGCACTCGATGCGGAGATCCTCCATGCCGACGGGCGATTGCATCCGGTCGACCTAGAATACGCCCCGCCACCACACCGCGTAAACCCCGACGACGCGGCCCTGCCGCTACGCGTGGAACAGGCGCTCGCGAAGCTCGAGATCACCGAAGGAACCGTGCTCGTCTTCCTGCCTGGCGTCGGCGAGATCCACGAAGCGCGAGCCTGGCTGGAAGGGCGAACCAACACGGAGCTTCTGGAACTCCATGGACAAATGCCGCCCGAAGAGCAGGATCGCGCCCTGTCCGAACCCGAGCCCGGACGCGTCCGCGTGGTTCTCGCCACGAACGTGGCCGAGAGCGCCCTGACGGTGCCGGGCGTGGTGGCCGTGATCGATTCCGGACTCGAGCGCCGCATCGTGCGCGAAAACGGCCTGCCGGCCCTCACGCTCGAAACCATCGCGCGATCTTCGGCGGACCAGCGCACGGGCCGCGCCGGACGTGTGCGCCCCGGACGCTGCGTGCGTCTGTGGTCGGCCTCGGCGCGTCTGCCACCGCACCACGCGCCCTCCATCCAGATCGACGAGCCGGACGACTGGCTCCTTCCGCTCCTGTGCTCCGGCCTCGCCCCCGAAACGCTCCCGTGGCTGGATCGCCCGCGGGCCGACGGACTGCGCGCCGCGCGCGAACGGCTTGCCGACGCGGACTTGTGGGACCCCGACCCGTGGGATCCAGACCTGCCCGCCGGAGGCCGTCCCACGGGCGCGGGCCTCGACGCGTCGAAACTCCCCCTTTCCCCTTCGCTTGCCGGATTCTGTCTTCTTTTGCGCGGCACGGCCGCGGCGCTCGATGCCGTCGGCCTCGCCGCGGCCCTGGGCGCGGGGCGCCCCGTCCTGCGGGGAAGACCATCGCCCAGCCAAGCGGCGTTCCGCAGGGAACTCGCCGGAACGGGAGGCGACGCCGCGCTCCTTTCGCGACTCATGCGCTTGGACGAACCGCAGGCACGCGAGGCGGGCATCGCCGTGTCGGCCTGGCGCGAGGCGCACGACACGATGGAGAAGATCTCGCGCATCCTCGGACTCGAGCCGGAGGGATGGCCCGCGACCTTCCAGACGGAAACGATTCTACGCGCATGGACGCGCGTCTTTCCACGATCGCCGCGTTTGCGGCGAGGGCAGAGCGGCCGCGAGGAGTACGCGCAGGGCGGAGGGAACGGGTGGATCCTTTCCCGCGACTCGCTCGCCTGGAACGAATCGGCACCCGAAACGGTCCTGGTCCTCGCGTACCATTCGGGAGAAGACCGGTCGGGGAAGATCCGCACCTGGATCGACGCCGCCATGCCGCTTGCGCGTCCCGAATGCCTCGCGCTGGAAGCCGGACGCGTCGAGATCCTGGAAGCGGCACGCGACGAAGACGGCTTGCGATGCCGCTTGCGCCGCAAGGTCGGCGACACGATCCTCGGCGAGTCGACCCGCCTGCCGGAGAATCCCGCCACGTTGGGACGGATTCTGTCGCGCTGCCGCCCCGATCTCGCCGCGTTGGAGGACGCGCTGGAACTCCACTGGCGGACGATCTGCGCTCGCGAGGGCCGCTGGATCGCACCGCCGGGAAACACCCTCGACTGGGTGGCTCGCGCGGAAACCAGGCGTCTGGCCGCCCACCCCGCACCTGCCGCCATCCCCATGCCTCCCGCGCCCGACCTTCCGCTCCTCGAACGGACATACCCATCCCTGTTCGAGACTCCGCAAGGCGTCTTCCGCGTCGTCGTCCACGCCTTGCGAGGACGCATCGAACTCGCCCCCCAGGGGACGGGAAAGCCGCCACGCGTCAAGGATATCCGCTGTCCTCCCACTTGGGAGGGATGGACGATCCGCCTCGCCTGATCCTTGCGGACCAACGGACGCTCCCCGACGATTCCCATTGCCCCCGGTCTGGCATTCATGCGATCCTTGTGGAACCCATGGCCAGCGATTCGACCATTCTTGTCATCGACGACGACCCCCTCGGGCTGGAAGTCGCCTGCACGACATTGCGCCATCTCGAGCCGGAGTGGGATATCCTCGGCTTCGACGATCCCCACAACGCCCTCGAAATCGCCTGGGGCCTCCCCCATTGCGTCGTCGTGACCGACTGGAACATGCCTGGAATGGACGGGCTGGAGATCACGCGCCGCCTCCGCGCCCGCGAAGACGAAGCGAATCACGCCTACCACATCCTGCTCCTGACCGCCCGTTCCCGCATCCAGGACATGGAGAGAGCGCTGGAATTCGCCGACGATTTCCTCGTGAAGCCCTACGAACCCCGCGAGATGCGCGCCCGCATCCACTCGGGGTTGCGCCGCCTGCGCCGCGAGGGTCGCCTGATCCAGGACTGCGCGATCCTGCTGGAGGCCGCCGAGACCGATCCCCTCACGGGCTTGCGCAACCGGCGCGCCCTGCTCGACCTCGCCCAGCGCGAATTCGAGCGTTTCCATCGGCGACGTCATCCTTTGTCGCTCCTGATGCTCGACATCGACCACTTCAAGAGCGTGAACGACACCTACGGACACGAGGTCGGCGACATCGTGCTCAAGGAAGCGGCGCACCGCATGGCTTCGTCGGTGCGTCCCTACGACACGGTCGCCCGCTGGGGCGGCGAGGAGTTCGTCGTCCTGAGCCCGCACTGCAGCTTCACGGACGCCCTCGTTCTGGCCGAACGCATCCGCAAATCCATGACGCTCAAACCCTTCATCGTTTCCGAAAAGGGCCAGCAGCTCTCCATCACGGCCTGCATCGGCGTCGCCGCCGCGGGCCCCGGCATGGAGCAGTTCGAAATCGTGATGCGCGCCGCCGATCGCGCCCTGTACCTCGCCAAGCATCGCGGGCGCAATCTCGTGGCCGGAGCGGTGGACAGCGAGGACTCCACGCCCATCGTCGCTTCCGGAGACCCGATCTCGACCTTCCCGGTCGATGACACCGACGGCGTCGAAAGCCCGACGGATCACGACACGTCGGACTGATCATGGAAGGGGTGGCGGAGGATCCCGGCGCGTGTCGCTCGCGACGCGCGCCGTAGCCGGAGCCAGGGGAAGACCTTCCCCCTTTTCCCCGTTTCTACCTTTGCATCCCTGCTCATGGCCTTCCTTGCCTGGCTTGGAAGGCCTTCGCACGTCCACAAACCATCGGAGCTCTGAATGACCCAGTTGTCCGCTCTCCAGACCGCCCGCAAGGCCTACCAGCCCAAGCTTCCGCCCGTGCTCCGCAAAGGCCCCGGCGCTGTCGAAATCAAGTTCGGTGCCGCCACCCAGTCGATCGCCGACCAGGACAAGGTCAAGGCGCTCTTCCCCAAGACCTACGGACAGCCCGTGGCGGAATTCGTCGCCGGCGCATCCAAGCTCTCCGGCCCCCTCACCGTGGGCGTCGTGCTCTCCGGCGGCCAGGCACCCGGCGGCCACAACGTAATCGCGGGCATCTTCGACGGCCTCAAGGCCATCGACGCCAAGAGCCGCGTGCTGGGCTTCCTCGGCGGTCCTTCGGGACTCGAGGAGGGCAAGTACCTCGAGATCACCTCCGACATCATGGACAGCTACCGCAACACCGGCGGTTTCGACATCATCGGCTCGGGCCGCACCAAGCTCGAGACCGAAGAGCAGTTCGCCAAGTGCCGCAAGGTCCTGGAAGACCTCAAGGCCAACGCCGTGGTGATCATCGGCGGCGACGACTCCAACACCAACGCCGCCGTGCTCGGCGAGTGGTTCAAGGCCCAGGGCTCCAGCGTCGTGGTGGTGGGCTGCCCCAAGACCATCGACGGCGACCTCAAGAACGCCCAGATCCCCACCTCCTTCGGCTTCGACACCGCCGCCAAGACGTATGCCGAGCTCATCGGCAACATCCAGCGCGACTGCCTCTCGGCCAAGAAGTACTGGCACTTCATCAAGATCATGGGACGCTCCGCCTCGCACCTCGCGCTCGAAGCCAGCCTCCAGACCCAGCCCAATCTGTGCCTGATCTCCGAAGAAATCGAGAAGAAGGGCCAGACCCTGGCGCAGGTCGTGTCGTCCATCGCGGATCTCATCGATTCCCGCGCCAAGGCTGGGAAGAACTTCGGCGTGGCCGTGATCCCCGAAGGTCTCGTGGAATTCATGCCCGACGTCAAGAAGCTCATCGCGACCTTGAACGATCTGATGGCCCACGAAGCCGAGGCGTTCGAAGCCGCTCCCAACCAGACCGCCAAGGAAGAGCTCCTCCAGAAGCACCTGGCCGCCGACGTCGCCGCCACCTACTTCTCGCTGCCTCTGGGCATCCGCGGACAGCTCCTCCTCGACCGCGATCCGCACGGCAACGTGCAGGTCTCGCGCATCGAGACCGAGAAACTCCTCTCCGAGATGGTCGGCGCCGAGCTCAAGAAGCGCGCCTCCAAGGCCAAGTTCTCGGCCCTGCACCACTTCTTCGGATACGAAGGGCGCTGCGCGGCTCCGTCGAATTTCGACGCCGACTACTGCTACAGCCTGGGCTATGTGGCATCGCTCCTCATCAACGGCGGCAACACCGGCTACATGGCCACCTGCTCGAACCTCACCAAAGGCATCGAGAACTGGAAGCCGGGCGGCATCCCCATCACCCAGATGATGAACATGGAGCGTCGCCACGGACACGACAAGCCCGTGATCCGCAAGGCTCTCGTCGAACTCGATGCGGCCCCCTTCAAGAAACTCGAAGCCAACCGCCAGGTGTGGGCCGAGACGGAAGCCTACGTGTACCCCGGCCCCATCCAGTACTGGGGACCCACCGAGGTCTGCGACGCGACCACCAAGACGCTCGAACTCGAGCAGGGATAAGGCTCGTCGGAATCGGTTTCTGATCTGACAATTTTCGACCTCGACGGATTTTGACCGTCGGGGTCGTTTTGTTTTCGGGGAAAAGGCGGTTGGGCGCCACCCTCCGGGCCGGGCTGCCTGCCAAGCCTCCTCGGCCATGCCCGTGGATACCGGGGCCTGCGGGGTCTTGGGCCTGTCGGCCGGCACCCCTGGCGCGAAGCGGGCCGATCAGGCCTTCCGGACGAATTCCGACTTCAGGGCCATGGCTCCGAAACCGTCGATCTTGCAGTCGATGTTGTGGTCGCCGTCGACCAAGCGAATGCTCTTGACCTTGGTTCCGGCCTTCAATGCCGAGGGCGCCCCCTTGACCTTGAGTTCCTTGACCAGCACGACCGAATCGCCATCGACAAGGACGTTGCCGTTGGCGTCGCGCACGACGAACCCTTCTTCGACCGGAGCCGCCTGTGCAACGGCACTCCAGCGGTTCCCACAGTCGGGACAGACGAACTCGTCACCCTCCTCGTAGGTGTACTCGTACTGGCATTTGGGGCACTGAGGCAATGAGCTCATAAAGGACGTCTTTCGATTCTGGTAAGTCCCCAAAGGTAGGTCCGGAGGCTTCAAGCCGGATCCATCGGGCGAAGCGCTATCGCGGCAGCAGTCCCACCATGAGGTCCAGCTCGTCGGTCGCGGGATCGCAGAACGCGGCCGGATAGCGCTCGTGCACCGCGCTCCCCCAGCTCCATTCGACGTGGCGTCGCTGGTACTCCTTCGCGAAGGCGATCGCGTCGAAGACCTGCCCCATGCGACAGGGAATGCGCATCCACGTCGTAGCGGGAATCGTCCAGACCGTCCAGTCGCCCTGCGGCTCCGTACCGATCGGCACCTCCACCGAAGCCAGATACCGCCCTCGCTCGCCGCCCCAGGGCGCGAGGTGGACTTTGATGTCGCTCATCAGACCCCAGACGACACACGGTCCCTGGATGCCGATCTCGGTGCAGCGCGCCCAGAACTGTCCCCAGAGGCCAGGAACCCACGATTGCGGTGTCGCAAGAGGACCGATCTCTTCCAGTCCCATGCAGGAAAACGCGGGATAATGCACGAGTTCATGGTTCATAGGGAAAGCTGCCCGACGAAAAGGGCGGCGAGCTGTTCGTCCATCGCGATTTCCGATCCGTCGATCGATGCCACCGGCACCACGCCCATGAGCGCGTTGGTGACGAAGACCGCGTCGGCGCGCTGCAGTTCCTCGACGGAAAGCCGCGTATCCTCCACCGGAGTCCCGCGACGCGCCAGCAAATCGCAGACGGCCTGCTGCATGGTCCCGGGCAGAGCATGCGCCGAAGTCGGCCGCAACCAGCGCCCTCCGACGCGGCAGAGAAGATTTGCCGTGTTCGTCTCGGAGACCGAACCGTCGGCGTTGAGGAGGATCGCCTCGTCGGCCCCGCGCGCCTTCGCCCAGTCGGAGGCCATGCGCGGGAGCATGTAGTTCATGGTCTTGTGGTCGGCCAGCGGCCAGTCGCGGCGTTCTGGATAGGTGGCCAAGCGCAACCCCTTGCGTCCAGTTCCGTGCAAACGGTGGGCATATGACCTCGCCGTGACCATCGTGCGGATTCCCCGCATCCCGGAGCCCGGACGCCCCGCGGCCGCCAGCAGCTTGACCGCCGCGACACCGCCTCCCAGACCGTTGCGTTCAATCACCAGATCGATCACGTCCTTCCAGGTCGTATCGGGGAACTCCGTCCCGAAGCAATCGTCCCACGCCTTGCGGAACCGCTCCAAGTGCGCCTCCAGCCGCAGGATCCGTCCGCGATCGACTCGGATGGTCTCGAAGAATCCGTATCCGTAGGCGAAGCCCTCCTCCTCGACGGAAACCGTCATCTCGGACACGGGCTTGAACTTGCCGTCGATCCAGCCGACGCGCGAGTCGGTGGCGACGCCCGACGTTCCGGACGGATTCAGTCGTTCGAGAGCGTTGGAGATCGTCCTCCCCTTGTGCAGCGTCTCTTCGTACTCGTCCTCGCCCTTCGAGTCGTACACCACGCCGCCGCCCACGGAATAGACGAGCCGCCCTCCGGCGATGGTGGCGGTGCGGATGGCGATGGAGAAGTCCATGGTGCCGCGGAATCCGAGATAGCCGATCGAACCGGTGTAGACGTGGCGCCGCACGGGCTCCAGCTCGTCGATCACCTCCATCGAACGGATCTTGGGACAGCCCGTGATGGATCCGCCGGGGAAGGTCGCGCGGATCAGGTCGACGGCGTCGTTCCCCGCGTCCAGCTCGCCCTCGACCAGGCTCACGAGGTGGTAGACGTTCTCATACGCCTCGACGCGCTTGTGCTCGAGCACGCGCACGGAACCCGCCGCGCACACCTTGCCGATGTCGTTGCGCAGCAGGTCGACGATCATGGAGAGCTCCGAGTCGTCCTTGAAGCTCGTCTCCAGATCGTGCCGGAACGCGAGATCCTCCTCGGGGGTCGCTCCCCGGGGGCGCGTGCCCTTGATGGGCCGCGTCTCGACCATACGGCCGCGCAGCTCGACGAAGCGCTCGGGCGACGTCGAGACGATCTGGTGGTCACCAGCCTGCACGAAGGCGAAGAAGGGCGCGGGATTGGCCTCGAAGAGGCTCGAGAACAACGCGAAGGTGTCGCCGCGGAAATCCGTCTCGTAGCGCTGCGACATGTTCACCTGGTAGACGTGCCCGCGCGCGATGTAGTCGCGGATGGCGTCGACCGAGCGCACGTACTCCTCGCGCGAGAGGCCCGATACCAAGCGCCCCGCCTGCGCGGCGGGATCGCGCACCGGCACGGGCGCGGAGACTTCGCGGACGAATTCCGTCAACCGTTGCCGCGTCTCGTCTTCGCTTCCGAGCACCGGCAGATGGACCGTCGTGCGCCCGTCGCGGCGGTCGTGGACCACGAGGATGGAGGGGGCCGTCATCCACAGGCGCGGCAGATGGAGGTCGTCGCGGCTGGTGCGCGGCAGGACCTCCAGGACGTCCTTCAGATCGTAGGCGAGATACCCCAGGAGCCCGGACGAAAGCGGCACGTCCTTGTCGATTCCCGGCAGCGCGTAGCGTCCTGCCACCGCATCGAGCGCGGCGAAGGGATCCAGCTCGAAGCGCTCGACCGTCCCGCCGACGTCCAGCGTCACCGTTCCGGCGCGCTCGTGGAAGGAGAGCCAGGGACGAATGCCGAGCACGTGGTAGCGGGCCGAGTCGTGCGTTCCACCGCTCAGCAGGGCGACGGTACCAGGCTCGTCGGCGAAACGCGAGGCGAGATCGACGAAGCTGCCGGAAAGCTCGAAGGGTTCGCTGATGGTCCGTTCGAACGGCGCGGGCAGGCGCTGGAGAAAATTGTCGAGGGAAGGCTTGGTGTTCATGCCAGCACGCTCCGCAGGGGTCCGGTCTTGAGGAAGTTCTCGATCATCGGGAATCCGTGTTCGGTGAGGAAGCTCTCCGGATGGAACTGCACGCCGTGCAGAGGATGCTCGCGATGCGAGAGTCCCATGATCACGCCGTCGACCGTGCGCGCCGTGACCTCCAGACTCTCGTGGACGTCCGTCACGGCGAGCGAATGGTAGCGCGCGACGCGCGTGGGACTGGGAATCCCCGCGAACACGCCGCGTCCTTCGTGGAAGACCTCGCTGGTCTTGCCGTGCATGGGCAGCGGCGCCCGCACGGTGGCACCGCCGAACGCTTCGTTCAGCGACTGCATGCCCAGGCACACGCCCAGGATCGGAAACTTCGCGTGGAGTTTGGCGATCAGCGGCACCGAGATGCCGGCCGCCTGCGGATCCTTGGGCCCCGGGCTCACCACGATGTAGTCGGGACGCCGTTCCGCGACCTCGTCGATCGTGATCTTGTCGGCGCGCACCACCTCGACCTCCAGCGGATAGACGCGGAACATCTGCACCAGGTTGAAGGTAAAGGAGTCGTAGTTGTCGAGCATGAAGAGGCGGAACGTCATAATCTGTCTTCCGATGGAATTTGTCGGTGGATTGCGCTCGAGTTCGGCATGGCTTCGATCGAGCTCGGTCGCGGCTGGTCTTGGTGGGTCTCGACAAGCTCGACCACCGTTCGACCAGCGAATCAGAGCATGGTCATGCCGCCATCGATGGCCTGGTAGCTACCGGTGATGTAGCGGGACATGTCGCTGGCGTAGAAGAGGATCGCACCTGCCACGTCGCCGGCCACGCCGTTGCGGCGCAGGGGCGACCAGGCGGCGGCGGAATCCTTCACGGCGGGCGACAGGTTCGCTGTCGCGTCGGTGATGATGAGTCCCGGCGCCACAGTGTTCACGCGGATGCCGTCGGGACCAAGCTCGGAGGCCAGCGATCGCACGAACGCGTCCAGCGCCGCCTTGGCCGCGCTGTGGGCGATGAAGCCCTCGCCGTGCGACTTGGACATGGCGCTCGAGACCGAGACGATGCTCCCGCCGCCCTGCGCCACCATGCCGGGCACGACCTCCTTGCAAAGGAAGAACAGCTGGGCGACCTCGTCGTTGACCTTGCGCTGGAAGTCGTCCCATTCATGCTCGAGGAACGGCTTCATCTTGAACCCGATGGCCGCGTTGGAGACCAGGACGTCGATCCTGCCCCAGCGCGAGAGCACCGCTTCGACCATCTTGCGCACCTGGTAGCGGTCGGTGACGTCGCCCTGGAAGAGTTCGACCTCGCCGCCTTCCGCCTCGATGATCTCCTTGACGCGCACGGCACGCGCCTCGCTCTTGCGGAAGTTGATCGCGACCTTCGCTCCGTGGCTCGCGAGCAGGCGGGCCGCGGAGCTGCCGATGCCGCGGCTGCCACCGGTGATCAGGACCACCTTGCCTTCCAGCATGCCGCCGCCCGCCGCCTTGCGGACGGCGACGATATCGGCCTGCTCGTGTTCGTCCCCTTCGGAGGCGTCCTCCGACCAGCCGAATCCCTTCGCCGCCTGGGCCACGCGTTCCCCGAGATCGGAGAGGCGCGGATTCTCGAACAGCACCGACATGCCGACCTCGGCGCCCAGTTTCTCGTGGATGTGCCCCATGACGCGAGCGGCGGCCAGCGAGTCGCCGCCGATCTCGAAGAAGTGGGAGCTGCGCCCGATCTCCTCGACGGAGAACCCGAGCACCTCGGCCCAGATGGCGGCGATGCCGCGCTCGACCTTGGTGGCGGGCGGCTCGTAGGCGCGGCTCTGCTGGACCTGCCCCGCGGACGGATTGAGGGCGCGGCGATCCAGTTTTCCGTTGGGCAGACGCGGCATCGCCTCGACGGCGACGAACGCGGAGGGCACCATGAAGACCGGCAGGCGTTCGAGCAGAAACTGTCGCAACGCTTCGAGATCGACCGTCCGGCCCTTGGCGGAAACGAAGTAGGCGACCAGCTGGTTGCCGTCGCCGACCACCGCGCGCAGCCCGATGCCATCGAAATCGCCCATGACCTTCTCGACGTGGCGCACGTCGACGCGCTGGCCGCGCACCTTGATCTGGAAGTCGCGGCGCCCGATGTATTCGATGTTCCCGTCGAGCAGACGACGCGCGAGATCGCCCGTGTTGAAAATGCGGTCGCCGATACTGTCGCGGAAGGTGTTGGGGAGGAACTGGGTCGCGTCCAGCTCGGGCAGGTTGTGGTACCCTTCGGGCATGCCCGCGGTGGCGACGTGGAGCTCGCCCGGAACACCGTCGGGAACCAGGCGCTTGCGGGAATCGAGCAGATAGACACGGGTATTCCGGATGGGGATTCCGGCCGGCACGAAGCCTTCCGAAGCATCGAAATCCGCCGTATCGTAGTAGGTGATGTCGTTGAGTTCGGTGCAGCCGTAGTTGTTGATCAGCCGCGCATGCGGCAGCACGGCGCGAAACTTCATGACAAGTTCCGACGACAGCGGCTCGCCGGCCGTGATGCACATGCGCAGAGCGGGCAGCGTGGTCTGCTCCTTCTCCAGGTACCGAAGCACGCCCTCCATGTGCGATGGAACGAGATTCAGTCGGGTGACGCCGTGACGCGCGAGCGCGGCGACGAAGGCCGACGTGTCGAGCATGGTGGCACCATCGATGAACACCTCCGGCACCCCCGCGAGCAGACCCGCGAAGAGTTCCTTCACCGAGGGCGCGAAGGCGATGGTGGTCTTCTGCCCCACCACGTCGTCGGGAGCGAAGGGCCAGTTGGCCTCGATGCAGTCGAGCCAGTTGACGAGCTGGCGATGGAGGACGCGCACGCCCTTGGGCGTTCCGGTGGAACCGGACGTGTACATGACGTAGGCGAGCGCGTCGAGGCCTCCCGCGCCTCCCGGAGCCGTGTCGGGGAGTCCCGCCAGGAACTCCGCCTGTTCGTCGAGCGCGAAGCCGCGTCCGGCCTCCAGACCGAGTCCCGCAAGCGTGGAGGCGGTTCCGATCACCAGCCTGGGCGCCGCGTCGGACAGAATCTGTGCGCGATAGGAATCGGGGTAGGAGGGATCGACCGGCACGTAGGCCGCCCCGGTCTTCCATACGGCCATGAAGGCGGCGAGAATGGACGCGTCGCGTTCCAGGCACACGCCCACGATGTCGCCCTTTCCTACACCCTTCGCGGCGAGCGCGTTCGCCAGGCGGTTCGTCCGCGCCGCGAGATCGCGACAGCTCGTCCGTCCCGACGCGTCGACGCAGGCCGTCGCCTCGGGCATGCGCGCGACCAGCGCATCGAACCGCTCCACGAAGGTCCGCGGGTCGTCCGTTCCGGGAAGCGCGCGATTGTTCTCGACGGCGATGCCGTGGAGCTCCTCGCGCCCCATCATGGCCAGCTCGCCCACGGGACGGGAATCGTCCTCGAACATGGAGCGCAGCAGCTGCTCGTGGTGGGCGAGGATCCCGCGGACGGTCTCCTTCCGGTAGAGGTCGGAGGCGTAGACGGCCTCGACCTTGAGGCCGTCGCGGTTGCCCGTGTAGGAGAGCTCCAGCTCGCAGCGCGCCTGGGCCGTACCGCCCGAAGGCGAGTCGCCGATCTCGTCTTCGTCCTGCGCGTAGGCGCTGAAGCGGACGCCGCCCGGGAGGGGCTTGTCCATCTTCGTGTGCGGGAAGTTCTGGTGACGCACCACCAGCGGCGCAAGCTCGGCGCCGCGCCCCTTCCACTCCCCCTCGAGCGACTGCAGGATGCGTTCGAAGGGCGCCGCCTGATGTTCGAAGCTCGCCACCGTGAGCTTCCGGACCCGGGTCATGTACTCCTGCACCGTCATGGTCTCGTCGACCTTCACGCGCATGGGCAGGATGTTGATGAAGAACCCGATCAGCCCCTCGAGTTCGGGCAGGGGGCGTCCCGAAGTGGTGGTGCCGATGCAGAGGTCGTCGCGTCCGGTGTAGCGCTGCGCGAGCAGCGCGAATCCGGCCATGAGCGACATGAACAGGGTGGCGTCGTGCCGTTTCGAGAAGCGGTCCAGCTCCTGACAGAATCCGGCATCATAGCGATGGACGAACGCCGCGCTCGATCGTCCCGAGTCGGGCCGCCGCAGATGGTCGGCAGGCAGTTCCAGGCCGCCCTCGTATCCCAGCAGGCTCTCGCGCCAGTACGCGAGATGCTTGGAGAGATCCTGCTTGCGCTGCCAGGCCGAGAAGTCCGGGTACTGGATGGGGAGTTCGGGAAGGGACGGCTCGCGGCCTTCGCCGTAGGCCTCGTAGCACTTCTGCAGCTCGGAGAAGAGGATGCCTTCGATGGACCATCCGTCGGCGACGATGTGGTGGATGTCGACGAGGAGCAGATGCTTCTCGGGGGAGACGCGCACCAGCCTGTGGACGAAGACGGGGCCGTTCTCCAGGTCGAAACGGTGCTCGGCGTTGGCTGCGACCAGAGCGGGAACGTCCTCCTCCGTCGCGTCGACGATCTCGAGCTTCACCGGCGACGGTGCCTCCGAGACCTGGATCGGAGCTCCGCCCGGCGCCGCCACGAAGCGTCCCCGCAGGTTTTCGTGCCGCCGCAGGATCGCTTCCAGACTGCGCTCGAGCGCCGCGACGTCCAGCTGCCCCTCGATCTGGAAGACAAACGGGATGTTCCAGCTGGTGTCGGCCGGATTCATCCGGTGCAGCAGCCAGAGGCGTTCCTGGAGCAACGAAAGAGGGAGGCCTCCGCCAACGCGTCGGACTGGCTGGATCAGGATCTTCATCGGAGGGCTTTCCGTGGGACGTCGATGACGGCTTCCGTCAGCGACGTAGCGAGAGTGGAGACGGCAGTGGGAGCCCTAAAATTGCATTCCCGACAGATTCCGCTGGGAATGCGCCATTTCACCCCCATTGCCCTCTCCGCTCGCGGCCTTCCTCCATGGAGGAACCGGGCGAACCCTTCCGAAGCGCGCCTCGTCGCGGCCCGTGCGCCCCCGGGGGTTCCCCGGAGGCACCGATGCTACTTGCTCTTCTTCGTCACCTCGACAGCATCCTTCTTCGCCGTGTCGGGCGCGGCAACGGCGGCGCGACGCAACGAATCGGCCATGGCCGCCTGAGCCTTCATGGCCAGGAACGCGCTGTCGTTGGGGAAGATGACGAGAGCTCCGATCGCCCATTCGAGCTGACCTGCAGGGCTGTTCATCCCACCCTGGGCGAGAAATCCGTCGATGCCGCAATCCCTGTCCAGGGAATCCGAATGGACGCATTTCAGCGCAGCGTTGTAGGAGTTCTGGTACAGCTTGTACCGAACGGCCGAATCGAGTCCGGTTCCACGCGTGGCCAAGCGCAGGTTGCCACGCGCCACAAGCCCGTAGAGCTCGGCTGGATCCGGATTGCAGGTTCGGAAGGAATCGGCCATCTTCAGAAGAAGAGAGTCCTCGCGTTCGTCGCGCATGAGCAGATTGGCGGTCAGGCCGTAGCGTCTGCAATCGCCGAGCCCTTGCACCGAACGGATGCTGGTCCAGGCCGAATCGTATTGCTGGCGATCGATCAAAGCTCCGATCTTCTTTTCGGACAAGAGCGCATTGGCCCTCATCGCGACGAAGCCAAGGAGCAGAAGAGCCACTCCGATGATCACCCATGTGGAGATGCGGTGGAAGATGGTCTTGGGATAGATGTCGTCGTCGACGTTGATATAGTCCATGGCATGGCCCCCTTCAGGATCGCGGGATTGCGAAAGGCGCTGACTTGAGAATGGCATCGCGGAAGCGGTCTTGTCGAGTCTTTCCTTGCGGAATCCGCGCGCGCCACCCGTACGCGGAAGGCGCCCATACCGCTCCGCTCCGAATCTTGCTGCTCTAGGTACTATTCCCGTGCATCCGGCACGTTCGTCTTGCGCCCCTGATCGAACGCGCCACCCCGCAAGACGAGGAACAATCCATGAGCACCAGCGCATCCACCATCGAGCACATCCTGTCACAGGTCGGAGACGTTCTGGAAGTGACCCCCCGCAAGATGTTCGGCGAATACGGACTGTTCCTGGACGGGAAGATGGTCGCGATGGTCTGCGACGACACGTTGTTCGTAAAGCCATCTCCCGACGGGCTCGATCTTCTGGGCGAGCACGAGGAGGAACCTCCATACCCGGGCGCCAAGCCGCTTCCGATCGTCACCGAGCGTTTCGCGCAAAAGCCCGGGCAACTCGCGGAACTGTTGCGTCTCACCTGGAAAGCCGTGCCCGCGCCAAAGCCAAGAAAAGCCAGGATCACGACCACGAAGCGACACTCAAGACCCGTCGACTGAAAACTCGACGGCGGACGAGCGCATCTGGTTGTCGCGGCATTCAGAGTGTCGGATATCGTACAGTATGCACGAAGTTCAGGAGGTGGAGCATGGACCTGTCCAAACCGCTTGCGATCACCATCAGCCGCCAGATCGGCAGCGGAGGCGCCTACATCGGGCAGCAGCTGGCCAAACGCCTGGGCGCCCATTACGCCGACCGCGAGATCATCGGCAAAGCGGCGGAGACGCTCGAGACGCAGGAGGGCGAACTGGTCTCCAGGGACGAACAACTCCAGTCGATGTGGAGTTCCTTCCTTGCGTTCAACGCGTACTCGATGGAAACCTATCTGCCCCCGGTCATGCCTTTCCCGACGACCTACGAACTGTTCGACGTCGAAGCCAAGATCATCAAGCGTCTCGCCTACGAGGAACCATCCGTCATCATCGGTCGCTGCGGGTTCCACGTGCTCCGCGAACACCCCAACCACGTCGCCATCTTCCTCCATGCGGACGTCGAGATTCGATGCCAGCGGCTCCAGGAGATCTACAAGCTGTCGGAGAAGGATGCCAGGGCGAAGATCGCCGAAACCGACAAGGCCAGATCCGGCTACATCAACGCCATCACGGACAGGAAATGGACCGACGCGAGGCTCTTCGATCTCTGCCTCGACACGGGCCGGATCGGCGTCGACAAGTGCATCGAGCTCGTCCTGAAACACCTGGAAATCCGGCGATCGGCATAGCATCGGGACGGCCGCGTCGGTGACGCCCCGAAGGGCGCTCCTCCTTGCGAGAAGGCGACACGCCCATTGTTCCTGACTAGGTTTCCGATTCATGGAGATCCGCTCTTGACTTCGGCATCGACCTTGTCGCCCACCACCTCCCAGTTCGTCGAAAGCTGGGGTTCGCTCGGCGTGCTGTGGGGCCTCAACCGTTCCATGGCGCGCATTCACGCGCTCTTTCTGGTCACCGACGAGCCCATCGAGCTCGACCAGGTCGCCAAGATGCTGAACATCAGCCGCGGCAACGCGAGCATGTGCCTCAAGGAACTGCGCAACTGGGGGGTCATCCAACGCGTCCACAAGCCGGCCGATCGCCAGGACTACTATGTGGCAGAGCCCGATGTCTGGACCACGTTCTTCCGCATCGCGGTGGAACGGAAGAAGCGCGAATTCGACCCCGCCCTGAACAATCTCCGGCATCTTCTTTCGGAAAACGATTTCAGCGACTCTCCGACAGCCCTGAAGCGCCTGGACGACATGGAAGACCTCTTCTCGACGGCGAATACGATCCTGTCCTCGTTGCTTTCGAACGAAAAGACGGGCCGCAAAGCGGTCAGCCTTCTGAAAAAGGTCCTGCCCAGGAGTTGACCGCCATCGCGCACGCTCCAACCATTGCCGTCTTCCGCAAGAAAGACGAAAGAGGAGTTGCTTTTTTGGTTCAAAAGTTTCAGTTTATACTGAACGATCAGTCTTCACAGGAGATTCGAATGACCGATGCAACCGCTCAAATCGCTTGGAAGCGCCAGGCCGCCTGGATTCTCATCTGGCTCGGAATCGTCCACATCCCGCTTCTGGGGTTTCACTTCGCGTTCCCCGCGCTCTTCCGATGGAGCGAGGAGCTTCCGCGCCTCTCGGACGACAACGCGGGTCTCCTCCTGTGCTTCCACGCATGCGGACTCTTCTGGCTGGGCAGCATGGGCGCAGCGACCCTGGTTGACGGAATCCGTCACCTCCGGAGTCTCGACGGATTCATGCATCGCGGCTTCTGGCTCTGGATGGCCGGATTCTACCTGTACCGCGCGGCGGCGGAGATCCCGTGCTTCGGGATCACGCGCGAGGGCCTCGCGATCATGGTTCCGCTGCTCGCCTTGGCAGGCTTCTACCTGGTCGCCTGGAAGCGACTGGCCACGACCGGGGCCGAAGCTCCGGAATTCGTTGCCGCGGACAAGCGCTTCGACACCTGACTCCCCCGTACACGCCACCGTTCTTCACAGACGAGGAATCCTGCCATGCGCGCTCATCCACGATTCGCAAGCGGAACCATTCTGGCCAAAGGCGTGCTCGATGCGCTTCTCGGAGTGGTCCACGTCATCGTCGCCTTCACGTTCGAAGCGCGCAAGATCGCCGGACAAGGAACCGTCGAACTGCAGCGCGACTACATCGTCTGGTTCCTGGGCGTCGGCCTCTTCATTCTCTTCACAGGTCTTGTCGACATGCTCTGCTACGAAGGCCTGAAGGCGCGCTCCAACCTGGCCTGGAAGATCTCGCTCCTGTCGGCGTTGTTCACGCTCATCCCAGGACTGGCGGGAGTCGCCTTGTACGGCGTGTCTCCGCCGCTGGTGCTTCTCGTCACGGGGGCCGTCGGCACACTCGCTCTCGCCCTGTCCAGGAACGGATTCCAAGCCCGCTAGCTCCCGAGCATCCCCGATGAACCGGCCGGCATCGGGGATGCGGTCACAGCCCCTTCCACCACTCCGTCGACCACGACATAGCGTGGCCTGCGCGACTTTCGTGTTGTCGGAACAGGTCGCGTCAACCCTGCGAGGGTGGGCTTCGTGATGAGGCATGGAGGGCGAATGTACAAGGATGCGGGAGAAGCAATGACAAGCGCGAACGCCCTGCCCGGGCGGCGGATCAGTGCAGGTAGTAGAGCAAGGAACCATCGCTCTCGAGCGCAAGGAGGGAATCGACGGTGCGATAGCGACAGTCGTAACCGCGAACGAGGCCGTCGGTCCAGGTCAGGCCGTTGTCGCTGACGCGGACGGACGAGGGAAGGAAACGGATCGTATCGCCGGAGGTGGCGTAGGTTCCGCTTTCGTCCAGATAGGACGAACTGACAAGAGCCGAAGGATAGCGGGTCAACGTGTAGCCGCCAGACGCCTTGAATGTCAGGATCTGGTTGTCCTTGTGGACGTTGCCGCTGGAGTCGCATTTGCGCCACACTCCGGGCAGCTTGTCCGGATTCGCGATCGCCGTATCGCTCCCGCCGCCTGTCGTATTCCCGCCGCCACCAGTCTGGATGTCGCCGCTCCCGAGGTCGACATCTCCGCCATCGCTGGGTGGCGCCGCCGAATTGCACGACGCGAGGCCGAAAGAGATGCACACAAGGAGCGCGAACCGGCATTGGCGATCGATGGACATGTGGGCATTCCTGTGACTTGGGGATTCCGGCAATCAGACGATCGCCCGTAGACGCCCGAAATAGAGTTTCTGGAACGCATGGCGCAAGGGAAGTGTCGAGCGGATGCGCGCCGAAGACCTGCTGCGGGAACTAGGTGCGGCGTCCGAAACGGACCTCGCAACCCCCTAGTCGGCCTGGAGCATTTCCACGACCATGCGGGCCGCGTTGTGGGCGGCTCTCGCAAGGAAAGCATGGAAGTCCAGATGGTTCCCTTCGCCCGCGGCCGGAACGTCCGAGAGGCTACGGACGATCAGGAACGGGACGCCGAACCGACGGCACACCTGCGCGAGCGCGACACCCTCCATTTCGACGCAGGCCACGCGATCTTCTCCGAAACGCTCGCGGATCTGGCGGACCTGCTCGGGCTTGTAGACGAATGAATCGCCCGACCCCACGGCTCCCTCGTGAAGCGCGGGCATGTCGGGCCAGGACGCGGCAACCTTCGCGAAGCGGGCTCGCATCGCGGGATCGGGGTGGTAGACCGCCGGCTCGCCCAGCATCTGGCCGAAGGCGAAACCCAGCGGCGTGACGTCCACATCCACGGCGATCACCTCGGAAGGCACGACCAGATCGAGGATCCTCTGTCCCTCGCGCAGACCACCTGCCGATCCGATGTTGACGACCTCGTCGATCTCGAGATGTCCTAGCAAAAGTGCCAGGTTCATCGCCGTATTCACCTTGCCCACGCCCGAACGCGCCAAGACGAGCTGCTTGTCCTGATATTCGACCCGAAGGAGATCCAGTCCGCGCAGGTGCTGAGGCGAGCAGGGCGGAAGCAGGGCCACAAGGGCGTCGAGCTCCTCCTGCATGGGAGCGAGAATGGCGATCGTCTTCATGAACGCCAATGTACCCACTCCCTCCGCGGAAGTTTCCACGGGTGTCCCGTGCAACCATCGCCAAGACGGGTGGACGACCTACTTTTCCAACCCTCATTTCCACGAACACCCATCGATCCGCTCCATCATGAATCGTCTTCTCGGACTCGACACCATCCGCTTCTTCGCCGCCTTGTGGGTGGTGATGCGCCACGGCGCGATGCCGCCCCTCACCTCCGGATTCGGCAAGGGCGCCATCGCCTCGCAGGTCGATCTCGCCTGGCGCGGCGCCATCAGCGGCCCGGCCGCGGTGATCGTCTTCTTCATCGTCTCGGGATTCTGCATCCATCTGCCCTATGCCAACGGAAAGCCCTTCGACCTCGGCGAATACCTGATCCGCCGCTTCGTACGCCTCCTGCTGCCCATGTTCGTGGCGCTGACGCTGTGGCGTCTCTTCCATGGCATGGACGATTTCGGCAAGGACTGGCTCGGCGGCATCCCCGCCTGGTCCATCGTGGCCGAACTCGTCTACTACGCGCTCTATCCGTTCCTGCGCCTGGTTCCGCGGCGCCCGTGGAAGACGCTTTTTGTCCTGACGTTCGTCGGCGCGCTCGTCTTCGCCTCCCTGGCGCAATCGCGGACGAACATCAACTACCCGGCCTGGGGCTACCACCTCGACTGGCTCCTGGGTCTTCCCGTCTGGATTCTCGGGGTCGTGTTGGCCGACAGTCGCATTCCCCTTCCATCGCCGCCCACATGGCGCATCTGGACCGAACGCGGCATCGCCGTCTTCCTCGGCGGGCTCACCACCTGGCTCGCTTGGCAGCGCATCCTCGGACACCATCTCACGCTCAACGTGCTCGCCCTGTTCGCCGTCTGGTGGATCCGCGACGAGCTCGGCTACCATCGCGACCACGCGCCATCGCCCCTGTTCGAAAGGCTTGGCTTGTGGTGCTACTCGATGTACCTCACGCATCCCCTGGCGCTCGCGATCTGGGCTTCGGCCCCGGTTCCCTACTTCGGCCATGTGGCCGACTGGGGCCTCAAACTCTCCTTCACCCTGCTCCTCGCCGGGGTCTTCCACATCGTCTGCGAACGCCCCGCGCATCAGCTGGCGCAACGATTGGCCAGAGCATGGACTTCGCGGCAAGCGGATTTCTCCTGCTCGATGCCGATGTTGCCGAATACCGAGAGAACCACGGAGACGAGGACACCATGGCTTACGGAATGATCGTGCTCGACCTGGACGACACCCTCCTGCGCGACGACCTCACCATTTCCCCTCGCACCCATGACGCCCTGATCGAAGCCCAGAAGCGCGGCGTGCGGGTCGTACTGGCCTCGGGCCGCCCCACGGGCGCGATCAAGCGCTACGCCAGCGAGCTCGAGCTCGAACAGCACGGCGGCTGGATCATCTCGTTCAACGGAGCCGTGGTCACCGACTGCCGCACCGGCAAGACGCTTTTCGAGCAGGCGCTGGCGCGCGAGATCATCCACGAGATCCACGACCACGCGATCGCGCACGACGCGGGCATCCTCACCTACGTCGGCGACCGCATCGTGACCCCTTCGGCGAACGAGTGGGTGCAGGTGGAGCACGATCTCACGGGCATGGACATCGTCGAGGTCGACGACTTCAAGAGCGCCATCCAGCGCGACGCGATCAAGGTCATCGTGGTCGACGAGCCGGAGCGCCTGAGGAAACTGTCTGACAGAATTCGTCCGGCCGTGGAAGCGCGGATGAACATGGTGATCTCCAAGCCGTTCTTCCTGGAATTCACGGGCAAGGGAATCGACAAGAAGTACAGCCTTTCGCTTCTCCTCGAGGAGACCGGCATGACCCGCGACGAGGTGATGGCGGTGGGCGACAGCTACAACGACATGGGCATGCTGGAACTCGCCGGACTCGGCGTGTGCATGGGCAATGGCCGCGACGAGGTCAAAGCCATGGCCGACCACGTGACGGCGAGCAACATGGACGAGGGCGTCGCACTGGCCGTGGAGACGTTCATCCTGAACTGACGGTGCGCGGACGGCGATTGCCGAGCCAGCCGCCCCGTTTTTCGATCGCGACGGCGAAGCAACGGGACGCCGAAGAAAAGGCCTCCCCCGTGTCCGGGAGAGGCCTTTCGCATTCTGGAGGAAGACGTCAGCCTACTGGGGACGCCGGATGACCTGGATGCGGTCGATCTGGAACTTGCCCGTGAGACTCTTCAGCAAAGCCGCTTTTTGGGTCGCGCCGAATTCCGGCTCGTTCGGATAGTGGCAGTCTCTGCAATACCGCATGGGCCAACCGCGGTCGCCAAGATTCCGAGTTACCGCAGCCGCCGTCGCGACGTTCGTCATGGGCTGGATCACGGACCAGCGGAACGCCACGATCGTACTCTTGTTCCATTCGTCGTGATCGACATCATGGGTCCACCCTGGCTTCCATGTCAGTTCATGCGAAGCCCAACCCTGGAACTTGGTAAGCCCCATCCTGACCATGTACGCGGAATCGACGTAGGACCCTTCCGGGAAGATGTGGTAGCTCTTCGGATCGGTCGAGTCCTTGTCGGTGATATTGCTGTAAGCGTTGCCAGCGGGACGCAACGCCTGGTAGTCGATCACATACTGCTTCCATGCCGTACCGAGCACCTCGATGCGACGATGGAATCCGTCGGCATAGTAGCCGTTCTGCTTGTCGTTGTCTGACAGGGCGGCTTCGACGACCATGGGAACGGTATCGGGTAGCGAGGAATTGCCCTTGATCCAGCGAGCCCAGAACGTGATGCGGTAAGTCTCGCCCATCTTGTCGGACGGCACCTGGATGGACATGCCCGCATAGCCGGGGCCTTCGTGTCCATCCATGCCGAACGTCGCACCATTGTCGGCGATGCCGAAATTCATGGAGCCGTAGAGGAATGCGAGCTCTGGAGGTGTGTCGCCCTTGGCAGGATCCACCGCCGTCGGAAGGTCGGCGGCGACAGCCGTCTGGTAGCAGCCACCGTTCTTGTCGCCACAACCGAAGAACTTGATGTTCGTTCCGATGGGATTGCGAAGGCTGCTCTGCTCGAAGTCGGTGACAAGCATGGTGTCGCCTTCGACGATGAAGCGCCGGAGAGCTTCGGCAGAAGATTTCCAGCCTTTCTTGGCTCCGATGGCACGGATCCAGACGCTCTTGGCCGAAGCCATCTTGATCTTCGAACCCGCCGTGACCGTGTCGGTGGTTCCCTTGGGCGCGAACGTCACGCTATCCCATGAAGGCGTCGAACTGTCGCGGGTGAAGAAGACCTTCACGGCAGGAGTACGGGTGGTCACCGTGGGGTCGGGAGGATTGACATAGATCCCGGAATCGGGATCGAACGACAGCTTGCCGACCTGGAAGAAGTAGGCGGCCATGAAGATGTCGCTGGAAGTCCAACCGGGCTTGCATCCGATCACCTTGAACGTGACGTTGGAATCGACCAGGATGCTGTCGGTCTGGATGAGCGTCCCTGTGGGAACGGTTTCGGCACATGTGGGTGTCGAGCCATTCCTGGTGTATCGGATGGACCCGCCCGAAGTACTTGTGAAATAGACCTTCTCGAGCGAATCGCGAGCTCCGACGGCAAGCGATGCGCTGGGCTTCGCCACCTTCATGATCACGTCGAGCGTCTCGGGATCGGATGGCGTGTTGACGCCGTTGAAGGAACGAGCGATGATCTTGGTGGTCTGCGAAATGGAGATCTTGCCGCCCGAAACGATGTAGGTGGACTTCGAGGTGGGATCAGCACCGTTGCGAGTGTACCGGATGGAATCCTCGGCGACGTTCGCTGCTTCGACGGCGAACTCGACCGGCGCGGCGAAGAACGTGTCGATGCGGCTCGTATTGGGGAACGAAGGCTTGGACAACCGCGTCGTGACGGTGTAGGTCGCGCTCGCAACCGTTCCCAGTACGCCCCCTCGCAACGCACACGCCTTGATGACCGCGCTCCCCTTCAGCACGAGGGGTTTCTTGTAGATGTCATCGGTTGCGATCGGGGCGTTCCCAGATGTCGTGTAGAGAATCGTGTCGCCATTCTGCTTGGCCGTGATGGTGACGATCACGGAGTCGAGCATCGTGGTCGATGCAGGGCTGATGGTCACGGTCCCAGGCTTCGTGGTCGTGGTGGTTCCGCCGCCGCCCGTGGTGGTCGTGTCGTTGGGATCGTAGGCTACGACTTCGGATGGCTCCGTGCTCTTGTTGCAAGAGCTGGCGACCAGCGCAGCGACCAGCAGGGCGGAGCCCCACAGAATGGACTTCTTCATCGCGGAAACTCCCTGAAAGGGAAAACGAACAGGAGAGACGATCCTCGCGGACCTGCTCCTCAGCCTTCAGATTCTATGAACCAGGACACGTACTGTCAAGAAAAACAAGGACTTACGCGATTTTTTCTGCACTGATCAGTTGGCACCTTTGCCGGTCAGGACAACCCAGATCGTGCGGATCAGGATCTGGAAATCCAGTGCCAGACTCATGTTTTCGAAATACCAGAGGTCGGCCATGACCTTCTTCTTCACGTCCTCGATCGAATTATCGTAGCCCAGGGTCACTTGCGCCCAACCGGTCAGACCAGGCTTCATCTTGAGGCGCCGCATGTACAAGGGGACCTGGTCGCGCAGCTTGTCGATGAAGAACTCCCGTTCGGGACGGGGCCCCACCAAGGCCATGTCGCCGTTGAACACGCACCACAACTGCGGAACCTCGTCCAAACGGCTCTTGCGCAGGATCCTGCCCACACGGGTGATGCGATTGTCCTGCTTGCCCGCCCACTGGGGGCCGGCCATCTCGGCATCGGTGCGCATCGAACGGAGCTTGAACACCCGGAAGCGCCGTCCATACTGACCAATGCGCTCCTGGCTGTAGAAGATGGGCCCAGGACTGTCGAGCTTGATGGCAAGCATGGCGAGAAGCAAGGCAGGCAATGCCGCGAGCAGGATGACCATGGAGAAACCGATGTCCATGGCACGCTTGAGTCCGGCCTGCCAGGCGGGCAGGTGATGCTGGTAGAGCACATGGAGGTCGGAACCGTGGACCAACCCCGTCCGCAGGTGACCCGAAACCACGTCGAACAGATCGGGGACCAGGTAGACCGTGAGGTTGGGACGCTCCTCCAGATACGACAGAATCCGCAGGATCTCGTTGTGCGAACTGGTGGAGTGGCAGATCACGACATGGCGCGCCAACGTCGAGTCGATGATGCGCGGCAGGTCGGAATACTTGCCCAGGATCTTGAGGCCGGCGAAGGTCTCGCCCGCCCGCTTGCCATCGGGATCGACGAAGCCGACAGGCTTCAGGCCGATCAAGCGCCGCCGTTCAAGCGCGTGGAGCGCCCGCTCGCCTTCCTCGTTGGCTCCCAGCAGGAGAGCCGGTTCGAGGCCCGTGCCGCGCCGCAGAAGGGATCTGCTGACGCCCTGAACGAACAGCCGGAAGGACCCGCACCAGAAGAGCACAAGTCCCGCGTAAGCGCTCACGGTGACGACACGCGAACGAGTGAAGATCAGATCCCAACGCGCTTGGGGAACATAGACCACGGCATCGGCACCGGCCAGAAGGACGAAAAGCGCCAAGCCGGCCAACAGCACGGCCCGCAGGAGAACGCCCATTTGCGCCGAACGGCTTTCGAGGAACCAGTCCCGGTACATGCCGTTGAGGAAGAACCAGAGCATGCAGACGCCGGAGAGCAATGCCCCCGGAGCGACGAAATGCACCACGTCGAGCGACGAATCGAAGGAGTCCGGGATGAATCCGGAGTGGTAGCGGACCCAGAAAATGCAGACGAACGCGATCATGCCACCGAGGAAATCGGCGGCGATGAGCGCGGCGCGCTCCCAGGCCCGCAGGGAGATCATGCCGCCGTGCCCCGCTCGTAGAAGCGCAGGACCACGGTCGGCGACACGGTGTCGGCGAGTTCGTCGATCCGCGCGACGGCATCCAGAAGAGCGCCTTCACGCACCACATGCGTATCGATCACCATCGTGACGCCTTCGCTGTCGGAAATCGTCTCATGCTGGATCATGCGCGAAACCGACACGCCATGGTCGCCAAGGATGGAGGCGATCCGGGCCAGAACGCCAGGCTTGTCGACCACCTGCAGGCGCAGGTAGTAGGGGCCCTCGATCTCGGAAACGGGATAGAGCTTCGCTTCTTCCCCTCCGAACCAGGAGAGATCGACGACGGGAAGCTTGCAGGCCAATGCCTTGGCGACATCGACGATGTCGGCGACGACCGCGCTCGCAGTGGGCATCTTGCCGGCGCCCTTGCCGTAGAGCATGGCAGGTCCCGTCGTGGAGCCGTCGAGGAACACGGCGTTCATGGCCCCGTCGACGCCCGCCAGCGGGTGCGACTTGGGCACGAGGCACGGATGGACCCGCGCATCGACGCCTTCGGCATGGAGCTCGACGAGCCCCAGCAGGCGGATGACGCACCCCAACTCCTTGGCTCCAGCCACGTCGGCGGCGGTGATGCGGGTGATGCCCTCGACCCGCATCTTCTGGAAATCGACGCGCTTGCCGCCGCAGAGAGTCGCGAGCAAAGCCACCTTGTGGGCCGCGTCGATTCCCTCGACGTCGAAGGTGGGGTCGGCTTCGGCGTAGCCAGCGACCTGGGCCTCGGCGAGCGCCTCCTGGAAGCCCATGCCATCCTGGAACATGCGGGTCAGGATGTAGTTGGAGGTTCCGTTGATGATGCAGGCGATGCTCGTGGCATCCGACGCGATGAACGCTTCGCGCAACGAGCGGATGATGGGGATGGCCCCGCCGACCGCGGCCTCGAAGCGGAGTTCGGCTCCGTGCTTGGCCGCCAGGGGGAACAGATCCCCGCCGTGCTTGGCGAGCATGGCCTTGTTGGCCGTCACGACGGATTTTCCCGCCTGCAGAGCCTTTGTGACCCACGCCTTGGGCAGGTCGTAGCCGCCAGCCAACTCGACCACGATGTGGACGGATGGATCTTCGATCATGGCGTTGGCATCCGTGGTCACGGGGATGCCCAGCGCCTTCCAGGGCGCGAGTTCATGGTCGAAACGCGCCGCGACGCAAGCGACCTTGATGTCGACACCAGCGGCCTTGGAGAGACTTTCGGTCCGCGTCGTGAGGATTTCCAGCACTCCAGACCCGACAGTCCCCGCTCCGATGATCCCGACTCCGATCGACATGTGTGCTCTCCTGAATGAACGTGCGATGCGAGCCCCGTTGCACGTGGCGCCCACCAATACGTTGCGATGGGCCATCCACCCCGAAACACCTCGGATGGAACTCGATTCCTCCAAAAGATGCTTTTCCGTCCAGAATCCACTCCGCCGTCGACGTGCCGGATTGGTTACGTTCTTCGGTCATGGTTTCCTCGGATGCACCTCCGCGCAGGCGGATCGCGATGGTGGTCGATCCACCGGACCGCGGAAACCACATCTTCGACTGCCGCGTCGAGGCCGGAAACAGGGATCTCCAGCGCGAACCCCTGCGCGACCTGCGCATCGGTCTGGCGGAATGCGGCTTCGACCTCGAGACCCTGGATCGCTGGTCCGACCTCGATCGCGCCGATCTGGTCCTGTTCCATGTGCGCGACCGCGCGACGCTCGGCGAATGCTTCCGGCGAGGCATCGGAGCCCGGACGGCCTACCTCGCTTGGGAACCGCCCGTGGTGCAGCCCCTGCACTCCCCGGAGGGCCTGGACCGCCTCTCGCGCTGCTTTGGACGAATTCTGACGTGGGACCGCACCCGCATCGACGGGCGCACCTTCCTGGAATTGCGCTATCCGCACGCGATGGGCCCTTGCGACCCTTCTTCCAGGCCATTCGCCGAACGAGGCCTGCTCGTCAACCTTTCGGGCAACAAGAGATCCGACCATCCTCTCGAACTGTATTCGGCCCGGGAACGCGTGATCACCCACTTCGAGGCGAACACGCGGGACTTCGAACTCTGGGGGCCGGGCTGGGACGGCGGGACGCATCCGTCGTGGAAGGGCGTGGCCGGATCCAAGCGAGATGTCTACCACGGATTCCGCTTCGCACTGTGCCTGGAAAACATGCGCGACACGCCCGGATACCTCACGGAAAAGCTTTTCGACTGCCTCCACTGGGGCATCGTCCCCGTGTATTGGGGCGACCCCCGAATCCACGAGATTCTTCCCTCCGAAGCCTTCGTCGACTACGGATCGCTCCGATCTCCCGAAGCGCTGCTCGACGAGCTCCGAGGCTGGGACGCCGCACGCCACGCGCGGACGCTGGAATGCGCTCGGGCCTTCCTCGCCTCGCCAACCGCAGCGGGATGGAGCGGACGATGGCTGGCCGGCCAGATCGCGACCTGCGCGGGGCTGGCCGACACCGCACCCCGGTCACCGGCTCCGAGCCTGGCGAATCGTCTCGTTCTGGCCAGCTTCAGGTTGATCCGGCGCATCCGAGAGGCCGTTCGATGAGCACCGACCCCGGAATGGAAGATCGGTCCCGTCCATCGCTGACGGCGGAGTATCGGCTGAACATCCTGGCGACCTACATCCAGCAGGCGGCAGGCCTCCTCCACGCGTTCCTCGCGCCCGTCATCGCCATGCGCATCTGGGGCCAGGACCTCTACGGCCTCTGGCTGCTGACCACGAGCTACTTGGCCTACCTGTCCCTCGGCGCGACCCTCGGGATGGACAACGCGGCGTTCGTCCTCATCGGCCAGCGGCGTTCGCGAATCGAGCGGGCGCGCATCCACGCGCGCATCTCCATCCTGCTCACCGGCCTCGCCGCGCTCCTGGCCATCCTGTATCTCGGGGGATCGCGGATGGTGCCCGACTGGCCGCGGCTCCTGGGACGGATTCCGTCCGAGCTCGACGGCGTCGCAACGAGGATCGGGAATACCACGATCCTGTCCTTCCTGATCGCCATGCCGCTGTCGAGCGCTACCGGCGTCCTCTCCGGCATCGGCAAGCAGCACTGGCGGAGTCTGATCGACGCGTCGATCTCCGCGCTGTCGCTCGCGGCGATCGCCGTCTGCGCCCTGTTCCATTGCGGCATCACGACGTTCGTGTTCGCCTTCTTCTGCTTCCAGATCGTCGCGTCGGTCGTGCGCTTCCTCCTCGTGCGGAGCGTCTTGGAGAAATCGCCGGAGAGGGTCCCGGGAGATCCGACGTCGAGCTGGGGAGACATCTTCCGCTGCGCCCTGCCCTCCCTCGTCGGCACCCTGGCGGGGATGGGCTTGCCGATGGTCGAAACGTTCGCGCTCGGACGCTTCTTTCCGCTGGGGACGGTCGCGATCTACGTCCTCGCCAGCAGGCTGGTCAATCTCGCATTCTCCTTCTGCATGTCGATCAACATCGCCCTGGGAGCATCCATCGCCCGAGCCTATCGGGAAGGCCGCGACGTCCCGCGCCTGGTGGAGCGATTCGAATCCCGCTCCATGGCGGTAGGGAGCCTCGTCGCGACAGGAATCGTCCTCTTTGCCGACCCGTTCATCCGCTTCTGGCTGGGTGGCGCGACGCGCCCGAGCCAGAGCATCGTCCTGTGCCTCGCGCTGTACGGTCTGCTGTACCTGCGAACGAATCTCTTCACGGTGATCCTCAACGCCGGCAACCGCATCCTGCATCTCGCGACGGTTCTCTGGATGGAGCTGGGCGTGAAGACGCTGGCTCTCTTCGCGCTGGTGTCGCAGCTGGGCCTGCTCGCCTTGCCGGTCGCCGGAATCGTCTCTTCGGCGTCCATCCCGAACATCCTGCTGCCCACCGCGCTCCGCCGAAGCCGTTCCCGCGATCTGCGGAGCATGAGACGGTTTCTGCCTGCGCTGACGGCCGTGTTCGCAGCCCAAGCGATCGCGTCCAGCGGCGTCGAATGGGTGCGCTGGACCGCCGGGACCGCGCTTCTGGCGCTGATGGCGGCGATCGCGTACAAGGAATGGAAGCAGGAGGTCGAGTGGTGAAGATCCTGGAAGCGTGCCCGTTCTTCTGCGAGAATCTCGTCGCCTCCATCAAGGCGGAGAACTCGGCCGGCATCGTCGACGAGCTGCACGTCGTCGAGTCGGATCGCACGTTCCAGAATTCGCCGAAGGAATACGTCTTCGACGCGTTCGCCCCCCATGTCCGGTACGCGAAACTGGACGGAATCAGGCTGTTCACGTCGTCGCCATGGCGCCTCTGCCGCACGCCCCCCTTCCTCATGCGATCGAATCCCGCGTGGAAGAACGAAGCGACCCAGCGCAATCTCGCCGCCGACCTCCTGCGAAAAAGGGTATCGGACGACGACGTGGTCGTATTCTCCGACATCGACGAGATCATCGACTGGCGCCAACGCGATCTGCTTCTCGATGCGGTGCGACGCCACGGCATCGTCACCATCCGACTGCACGTCACCGTCTTCTTCGCGAATCTGTTCTCCCTCGACGAAGGCGGCCCTCCCGGCTACTCCTATCGCGTCTTCCTCATGCGAGGCAAGGAGTTCAAGCGGCTCGGGATCTCGTCCGACACCTTGCGCAAGCGAGGCGAAGCGGGGCGCCTGAACGGGCAGATCCACTGTCTCGACCAGACGCTGGGATTCCACCACTCGTGGCTTGGCGATTCCGACTTCATCCTGCGGAAACTGAACGCCTATTCGCACAGCAAGAACGAGCATGACAGTTCGCTTCTTCGTGACGACCAGTACTCCATCGAGCGCATCCAGGAGGCTCTGCAGCAACGGAAGTCGCTCTTCGCAGGCCACCTCGAAGCACAGCCCCACATCGCCCTTCTACCCGCCGTCGAACGCCAACGCGCCATCCATCCGGAGATGTTCCTGCCCGATGCATGACCCCGAAAGCGCATCCACCAACGAAGGATGAGAGGTCTCAACAGGTCGAGCCAAGCCACCAAGTCGGCCTGGAACAAGGACTTGCATCCATTTGCCCACGGATTTATCACGATATGGAATCGTCATATCATGATTTATCGCATCCTGTTTTACACGAACATCTTGGCTCGACAAATCATTTTCGGCAATATTGGTCGCACATAAAAAACACATTCATAACAACCTTGAATGACGTGTTTTTAGACTCGGAAGACTCGCAAAAACGCTCTTGGCCCATCTCTTGCAAAAGCATTATTCGCACAAGATCTAGGGGCAACCAGAGAGTCCCGCCCCAAGGCATTGATAATTTCACCCCTTGCCAGAGACTCTGAGCTATAATAGCCGCAAACAAATATCCTTTTCTCTCAAAAACCCACTTGAAGAGTCTTCCTGTCGGGCCTATTCTGTTGCTGTACCCGGTCTGGATATGCCGCTTTTTATGCCACTTCCGACCCACGACCTACTTCCATCTTCCCAGCCCTTGAGGACCTCCATGGTGACCTCCGATTCTTCCGTTCCTTCGACTGCGCCCGGCGCCACCTCCGCCCTCCTCAACGACCTCGGCGAGATGATCTTCCTGGATCGCTACGCGCTCAAGGACATGACGAAGAAGTCCCTCGTGCCAGGCGATCTCGTGATCGTCTGCGTGAACCAGAAGACCCGGCAGCGCGAAGTCGGAACCGTGAAAAGCCTCCAGGGCGACCGCGTGACCATCGAACTGCGCGACGGCACATCCACGGAGCAGGGCATCGAAGATGTCGACAAGCCCCTCGAGACTTCGCCGGAAGAGATGATGGACCGCGTGGCGCGCGGCATCGCCGAGATCGAGACCTCGCCCGAGCGCAAGGAAGAGTGGGAAGCCCGCTTCCGCTGGCTCCTCGACGAATGGAAGTTCGTGCCGGGCGGTCGAATCCTCAACGCCGCAGGCACCGACCAGAAGCTCACCTTCTTCAACTGCTACGTGGTCCCGTCGCCCAAGGACAGCCGCAAGGGCATCGTCGAGACGCTCACCCAGATGATGGAGATCATGAGCCGCGGCGGCGGCGTGGGCATCAATCTCTCCAGTCTGCGCCCCCGCCACGCCTACGTGAAGGGCGTCAACGGCCGTTCATCCGGTTCCACGTCCTGGGGTGGACTCTACTCCTTCGTCACCGGTCTGATCGAGCAGGGCGGCTCGCGCCGCGGCGCCCTCATGCTCATCACGAACATCTGGCATCCCGATGTGCTGGACTTCATCGATGCCAAGCGCGAAGCCGGCCGCATCACCAACGCCAACATCTCGGTGGGTGTCACCGACGCGTTCATGGATGCCGTGAACGCCGACGCCGACTGGCCCCTGGTGTTCCCCGACCCGCAGCATCCCTCGTACAACTCCGAGTGGGACGGCGATCTCGACAAGTGGAAGGCCCAGGGCCGCCCCGTCATCGTCCACAAGATCGTGAAGGCTCGCGACGTCTGGAATCGCATCATCTCCTCGGCCTGGACCTCCGCCGAGCCCGGCGTATTCTTCATCGATCGCGCCAACAAGGCGTCCAACTCCCACTACTTCTCGCGTCTCATCTGCACCAACCCCTGCGGCGAACAACCGCTTCCCCAGTGGGGCATCTGCAACCTCGGCGCCATCAACCTCGGCCGCTTCGCGACAAGCGAAGGCGAGGTCGCCTGGGAAGATCTGCGCCGCACCGTGCGCTATGCCGTGCGCTTCCTCGACAACGTCATCGACGCCACGCCCTACTTCTACGAAGAGAACCAACGCCAGCAGCAAGCCGAGCGGCGCGTGGGCATGGGCATCATGGGTCTGGCCGAACTTCTCGTACGTTGCCGCGTGCGCTACGGCTCCGACGAGTCGCTCAAGTTCATCGACAAGCTCGGCGAATTCATCGCGACGGAAGCCTACCTCGCCTCGGCCGACTACGCCGCCGAGAAGGGTTCCTTCCCGTTGCTCAACGCCGACAAGCTCCTCCAGTCAGGCTTCATGCAGAGCATGCCCGCGCAGGTGCATACCGCCATCCGCGAGAAAGGCCTGCGCAACGTCACGCTCCTGACCATCGCTCCCACCGGCACCACCGGCACGATGGTGAACACGTCCACCGGCATCGAGCCCTACTTCTCCTGGACCTACTTCCGCAAGTCCCGCCTGGGCGTCCACGAAGAGAACGTGGCCGTGGTCGAGGAGTGGAAGAAGTCGAATCCGGACAAGGCCCTCCCCGAGTGGTTCGTGAACGCGATGGAACTCTCGCCCGAGGAGCATGTGAAGGTCCAGGCCGCGCTGCAACGCTGGGTCGACTCCGCCATCTCCAAGACCTGCAACGTCCCGCAGGACTACACGATCGACCAGACGCGCAACCTCTACGAGATGATGTACAAGCTCGGCTGCAAGGGCGGCACGATCTACCGCGACGGCTCGCGCGACGAGCAGGTCCTCCATCGCAAGAAGGAAGACGTCAAGGGACTCGCCGAGGCCGAAGCCGAGACGAAGAAGGACACCAAGAGCGGAGCTGCGACGCTTTGGAACCAGCCCAAGATCCGCCCTCGTCCCAAGCTCAGCCGCGGCATGACGGTCCAGAAGCAGTCCCCCCTCGGGTCGGTTTTTGTCACCGTCAACGACGACGACGCGGGCGATCCGCTCGAAGTATTCATGACCGCGGGCAAGGCGGGTTCCGACATCACCGCCATGAGCGAGGCCATGGCCCGTCTCATGTCGCTGGTGCTGCGCATCGCGTCGCCGCTCACGCCCATGGAACGACTCAAGGAGATCCAGAATCAGCTCGGCGGCATCGGTGGATCGCGCCAACACGGTTTCGGCAAGAACGCGGTGCGCTCGCTGCCCGACGCCGTCGCGTTGGCCATCGACGAGATGCTCAAGGCGCGCGCCGAATCGATCGCCACGTCCGAAGGCGAGACCGCTCCGGTCGTGGCCGCGACGCAAGCCACGCTCGACCTGCGCCCCAAGAGGCACGCAGACATCTGCCCCAACTGCGGCGACTCGACCTTCATCCGCGAAGAAGGGTGCATGCACTGCACCTCCTGCGGCCACTCCCAGTGCTGACCTGACTCCGCGGAGGGTGCGCATACTCCCTTCCACCCCCTCGACGTACCGGCGCGTACGCCTCGGGGGTGGAGCGGTCGTCTGCATCGCTCCCCGCTCTCGCCAGATCAGCACTGGCTCGCGTCGCGGTACGCAACCTGGTTCGGCGGGACGGATTCTGGTTGTTGCCCGGCATTGGGGCTTCGCCCCTCGCCGGTGGAGATGCGAAAGGGAGAGGAGTTGGGAGGCTCGTGGGGGGACCGCGGGCCTTCGTTGGTTGAGGGAAATCGAAACCAGCGGAGGCGGGAATCGCCGGTGGAGCGACAGGAGGCGAGGGCGATGAGGGGATGAGTCTCCGTCGACCGTGCGGCGTGATGCGGATCACATCCGACGATACGTCCGTTTGGTAGACTGGAGGAATGCTATCCCTCGCGACCATTCCCCTGCTCGTTTCGTTCGCGGCTTCCGATCGCAGCTCCTACCAGTTCGAACCGTGGGACGGAATCCGTCCATCGTGGGCCGATCCATTGATGGATTCGCTGAACAGCGGCGGCTCGGTGTCGATGTTCACGGAACGGAGACTGCCGGACGGAACGATTTCGGGACGCGATACCGTGCGAACGACATCGGTGTCGACGGGGATGTACTCGCATTCCATCCGGTGGGATTTCCAGAAGGATACGACACGTCATGTCCACGATGACTGGCGTTCCGCCGAAGGGGAGCTCGACAGTCTGACGGAGGAGTCGTTCCGGCATGATTCCTCCACGTCCTGGTTGCAAATCGGCAAGAGGACGATCCCTGGAGGATATGCCCGTTGGGTGGACTATGGTCCGACGCGGACTTCGCACATCCGGATCGATTCGTTCTACACGTTCTTCGATTCCGAGGGACGGATCATCGCCAAGCGCACGTTCCGGAGAATCCCGGCCTCCACCGCGGCTTCCGGGGCGCCCTACGACCAGTTCGGCTCGCTCCAAGTCGATTCGCTCGAATGGAGCAGCGATGGCAAGCCGGTGCGGTGGCGCAGCTTCGATTCCTCGAGATCGTTCACATCCACGCCATTTTCCGTCCGTCGCGAGGTACATGAACTGACCTGGGACGGATTCCATCTGGTGCGCGATTCGAGCAGGACGTGGACCCGCACCGAGAGCGGCGATACGACCCGCGATTCATCCACTCTGGTATTGAGATGGGATGGTCCACGCCTCCTGGACTACGCGACGTGGAACGAAAAGGGGTTACCCCTCACCCTCACCCTCACCTCGGACCATGTCACGACGTTCTGGTCCTGGGATTCCCTCGGGCGCATGACCCGCATGCGGGAGTGGGGAACGGAGACGGACCTCGATTCCCTGTTCTATGGTCGGGGACCTTGGCCCGAGCGCAGGCATGTCTACACCTGTTCGAACAGGACTCCCTATGTCTACGACAGCGCCAGCGGCACGCTCGTGCCGACGCTCGATCAATGCGTCCTCAAGGAAGCTATTGCCTACACCTATGCCATCGAGAAACCCGCAGGAGTCGAGACGCGTTCCATCCACCATCCCATCCTGCACCTCGCTCGGGGTACCATCTCCATCGCCGGATTGGGTCGCGAGGCGCGGACGCTCCTCCTACTGAGCCCCTCCGGACGCATCCTGCGCCGAACGGCGGTATCCGATGGCACCGCTTCGATGACCGTACCATGGAACGCGGGAGTGGGCCTGTGGATCGTCCAGGATGCGAAAGGCGGAACGCTCGCGTCGGGGAGCGTCGTCCTCCCCTGAGAGAGTGTGAGTCAATCCCAGGATTCAAGAAACCTGGGATTGCTGGATTGCGACCAAGCGTTCATGGAATCCAGTTCGCGTCCGAAGCAGCGTCCCGCCCGCTTGATCCCGATCGTCCGCACG
>Ga0209373_10000859_pt1 | contig 41482 bp, 26 predicted proteins | sample Higcelweek5metaG_FD_187173 | JGI IMG/M metagenome (GOLD analysis project Ga0209373, IMG submission 187173) | Freshwater pond sediment microbial communities from the University of Edinburgh, under environmental carbon perturbations - High... | ecosystem: Environmental > Aquatic > Freshwater >... | reverse complement strand
AATGGTTGCCTGTGATGGAGTCTTTGCCAAAAACCGTATTTCCAAAGCATTCGAATGTGCAGTATTTTGCCTTATGCTCAAAATAAACCCGGTTTTCCCATCACCCATGGTTGAGGCAATATTGACCTTATCGGTATTGGCTCCGGCATCTAAATTCAACCATAATTCTACAGTCAATGATTTTTCAGTGAACAACAATTTGTCGCATGAAATTCCCTGATGTCCTCCTTTGAGTAAGTAGGCATGAAAATCATTTGCAGCCTGCAGCGTGAGGATCGATGATGTTATAAATGAAAATACGAATATTATTATAAGATATAGGGAACAATACTTTTTCATAAATTTATTCAAATTCAAACCGGTACTAAAATTAAGGAATGGATAAATTTTGATCATCCATATTGCAAAAGTAACCGAAGTATAAATGTACGAGGTTATTGGTTTATTCAGAAATAGTTTCAGTTTGTACATAATTGACAAAAAAGCAACGAATACTTCGATTACCACATAACAATAGAATGGCATTTATCTCATTTCATGATAATTTTCCGGTTATTTACAAGATAAACTCCATTTTCGAGTCCGGCAACTACAGTCTCTCCATTTTTAACGTAAACAGATTGGATTAGACAACCACTAATACCATATATATTAATATGCTGAGGAACAGTTGAAGAAATAATCAGGCATCCTTTTTCAGCACGAGCAACGAATTCCTGATTGAAATTACTTGGTGTGATTCCGGTTGCGCGATTATACGTGAAAACATTCGATATTATCCACTCGGAATAAACAAAGTTTTTTGTTCTTACCCTGGCAAAATACTCCATGTTACCTTCCAATCCTTCCAAAGGAAATGTATTTGTTGCAACAACCCGACTCACGACCACTTCATTTGTACTTTTCTTCACAATTTCGAGTTCCCAAACATCGTCAGAAACACTGTTTGTTGAAGCTTGTATTGTCAGGACATTTGTCCAAAGAGCAATAAAAACTATGATTAAAGAAGACAAAAGGTGATTTTCTTTCATATTATACTTTTTAAAGTGATTTCTTTTTTTTTAGAAATCGGCTGATTCAAATCATTTAATCTGTCAGCTCAATTTTAATTTTCTTGTCTTTTACAATCACATAAAAATCGCCGGGTTCTACAAAGCGGTTTCCTGATTCGTCTACAAAACTGAAATCACGGTTAATGTCTATTTCAAAGCGGAATATCCGGGTTTCTCCTTTTTCCAATGATTGCTTTTCGAAGTATTTAAGCTCTTTTACCGGCCGCGAAATTGAGCAAACCGGATCGGCAATAAACCAATGAACAGTCTCCATTCCAGCTCTATCGCCTGTATTAGTTACCGGAATTTCCACCACCAGTTTATCTCCTTTTTTTACCTTTTGGGAATTTGCTTTCAGGTCGCCGTACTCAAAAGTGGTATAGCTTAAACCATAACCGAATTCGTACAATGGCGTGGTCTGAACATCCTGGTATTTACCCTGATGAGGACGCGCACTTTTTCGTTGATTGTAATAAACCGGAATCTGACCTGTGACATAAGGGAATGTTATGGCTAATTTTCCCGAAGGATTTACTCTTCCGGAAAGAATTCCGGCTACAGCTTTTCCCGTCATAATACCCGGTTGCCAAATTTCTACCATGGCATTGGCTAAAGGTTCCAGGCGGTTTAGTTCGAGTGGACGTCCGTTTGAGAAAAGCAGAATAACCGGCTTACCCGTTTTTTTCAATTCAACAACCATATCTTCCTGAATTTTGGGCAATGATAAAGTCGACCGTGATGCATTTTCGCCACTCCAGTCCTTTTTCTCTCCCAAACAAACTATAATTGCGTCTGATTCACCTGCAACCTTCATCGCTTCAGCAAATTTTGAAGTCTCATTTCCGTCAAAACCACAGCCTTCGGCATATAAAAGTTGAGTTTTACTGCCCAGTTCTGCTTCCAACCCATCATAAATTGATATTACATCATCTGTATTTCCATGTGCAGCCCAGGAACCCAACAAATGCCATTTGCTTTTTGCCAATGGACCTACAACTGCTATTTTGGACTGACCTTTCAGAGGCAGGATACTATTTTCGTTTTTGAGCAATACCATTGATTCTTCAGCCAACTGCTCTGCAATTTTCAAACTTACAGGCAATAAGAAACGTTCTTTTTCAGCAGTTTGAGGAGTATATGGATTCTCAAAAAGTCCTAACCGAAATTTTACACGCAATACCCGTTTTACAGCATCATCCAATTCTTTTTTCGAAATTTTACCTTCTTTCACTAATTCTACCAAATACTTATCATAACAGCCATTCATCATATCCATTGTAACTCCGGCTTTAAATGCCTTGAGTGCAGCATCCTTTCTGTCTACTGCAACTCCCTGTGCTATGAGTTGCACTATTGATCCCCAGTCGGAAACCACAAATCCATCGTGTTTCCAGCGTTTTTTCAAAACTTCGGTCATTGTATAATGATTTGCGCTTCCGGGAATCCCGCTAATGTCGTTGAAAGAACTCATTAGCGTTGCAGCACCGGCTTTAACTCCCTCTTGGTATGGCAACATATATGTGTCCCATAGTGTTTGAGGCGAGACCTCGGTAAATACATAATCGCGTCCTCCTTCCGATGCTCCATAGCCCACATAATGTTTCAGGCATGCTGCTATTTTTTTATTATCAGCCATATTGTCTCCCTGATAGCCTTTTACTGCTGCCACACAAAAAACGGCATTAGTATATGAATCTTCGCCGTATCCCTCAGCTATACGCCCCCAACGACCATCGCGTGCCACATCGATCATGGGCGAGAATGTCCAGTCTACTCCCGACATTCTTGCCTCTTGAGCAGCCACAGCTGATGCTTTTTGGGCCAATTCTGGATTCCAGGAACAAGCTTGTGCCAAAGGAATTGGATAAACGGTTCTGTAACCATGGATTACATCGTAGCCGAATATCATTGGGATTCCCAGGCGTGACTTTTCAACAGATTGACGTTGTACCTCATTACGAAGTTTGGGATCGTTGTTGAAGTAGATAACCGAACCTAACTCAGCCGGCTTTTGCTTTAATACATCTTCAATATTATTTTTATTATCATTTCGTCCGAGCGTATATTGATTCAATTGAAGAACTTTCTCTTCAAGTGTCATTCGGGACACAAGATCATTCACCCGTTTCTCAATGGGCTTTGTTGCATCTTTATACAATGGCATCTTCTGAGAAAAAACACTAGTTGACAGCAAAATGATTAAGAAAACAGCATTGATTCTTTTCATCTTATTGATTCTTTCCATTTTATTAATTTAATTATTGCATATTAGTCAAATACCGGTTTATTTGAAAGACGCAGTATTTTTTGTTCATTATTTTTAAGATCGAAAATGACAACCTCATTATTGCCTTTTTTAAGTACTGAAACCGGAATTTGGATTGTACGTTGTTTTTCGGCTTCCCAATACGACCCGATATAGTACCCATTTACCCATGCTTCACCCATACCCCATCCACTTATATCAAGGTAAATGACATGCGGAGATTCAATTTCGAAACATCCATTGTAAAAACCCGGTCCATGTAGACTTTTTTTAGCAAACGATAAACTTTCTACCTCGCAATCCCGTATTTTAAGTTCCGTTATTTTCCAATTCTGAATAGTTTGCCCATCGAGAAAACAATTCCCGAACAAACCCTTAGAATTATCCAGAACCTCTGGGCCATACGTAATCCGGCCAATATTTTCGACATAAAGTTGTATAGCGTAATTACCCGGTTGAATAGCCAGCGTTAGTTTTTTCTGATCATCTCTTAATACTCCCTGAAATTCACCATTGACATAAACAGCAGCAAAATCCCTAACATTTTCAACTTCGAGCAACGCATCCTCCGATTGAATTTCGACATCGGCCTGATACAAAACATAGCCCAAATCTATATTCAAATCATTCATGGGTAGCAAGCTTTCAGACTCAACCTCTAATCCGTAAATCTGATCCAGACAAGCTGTTTTCGTAACCTGAATTTCCTGAGCATTTATGCAAAATACAGGAATCAGCCATAACATAATATAGAAATATCTTCTCATTGCTTCTTTCTCTTTTTTAATACTTATTTTGTCAGAAGAAACGATTGAATAAGCGCCTCAGTTACTTCTACTTCGGGATTAAACTTATTGCTCTTCACATAATAATCAACGCTTTTTAGCAACTGACGAGTTGCAGGGCGGTTTTCCAGTTCTTTTTTTAAGTCGACAGAAAGAAATATCAGTTTTCCTCTTCCTACTTTAGCTTCGAAACCAATCCCCAGTTTTTCATTATTATCGTAACTATCAATCACCTGCACAAAAGGCCTTAGTTTATCGGGTGCATCCATCATTTCGATCACTTTTGCGTTTTCAAGAATATCCCACCATTGCCAGTCGGTATGATACGAGGTTTCAAATTTCCCGAACACAGGATGGTTGTTCTGAATCAGGCAACCAATTGTTTTAGGTGCCCAGGCAAACATAATCGGATTCCAGAAATGATTGTGAAACGTTGATTTCCGACCTTTTACTTTAGCCGGTTCGGGGCAGAATACAACTGTTTTGCCCTGCGAAAGATAACTTTTGGCTTCATCATTGAATTCAGTAGTATACAACACATTTTCGGTTGATCGCAATACATCATTATTGTGTGGATAAACCCACAGATCCCAACTGTTGTGTATCTTTTCATTTACATACAAATGCACCGTTATTTTTTGTGATGAAATGCCTGACAACTGGAATGAAAATTCTCCAACGGGTGCAACCGCGTCATTGATGACAGTTTGGCTTTTCAATTTTCCTTGCCGGATAACTTTACCTGTGGCATCGGTAACCGTCCATTTTATCTTAGCATTTTTATGGGCAGAGCTACCAAAATTATAAACTTCAGCTTTTGCCTTAAAAACTTCATCGTTAAAATACGAACTTTTGCTGTAGCGCAACAATGGAACTGTCGGAGCACAGGATTCTCTGAACTTTTCGGCAGTTACAAGTCCTTTTGAATTCCAGAATGGATCGAGAATACCAACGGGCGCATAGCCCTGACCGGGAAAATCGTTCAACGAAAGCAATTGAAATCCAGCTGATTTACCTGATCTCAGCAAGGCTTCGATAACAGCTTTATACTCAATTACCGTAAGCGCTCCTGAAGCTTTAAAAAAGTCGGTCGCCTGATCGAGCATTCCGTTTTTAGCCAAAGACTCCCTGTAAACTTCAAGATTACGAGCTTCAACGGGACCGGTAAAGTTTTTGATTTCATCGTAATTAGGGTACACACAGCGTTGACCCGATTCGTGAGAAATAACCGGAACATCTACGTCAGATTCTGTGCTTCTGTCCCAATCGGTGGTTGGCAATCCTTCGTAAACCTTCACCGGCCCTTTGTTAGTTTGTTGAGAGACATAATACTGATCAGATTTTACCCTGGTACGTGCAGTAGATCCACTATAAATATGTCGGTTGTCTATTACGCGTGCTTTGGCTGTCAATTCTTCAATAAAATCAAAATTTCCGGTAATTTCATTGCCATTGCAATACAATACGAAAGAAGGGTGGTTGCCGTACTCTTTCAAAATAGCTTTTTGCTCCCGACGGAAGAAATTATACCTGGCTTCGTCCATCTCCGCATCTTTTCCCCACATGGGCATTTCCACTTCCAGATACATCCCGTGCTTATCAGCCATTCGGAATGCAGCTGCCGGAGGACACCACGAATGAAAACGCATATGATTCATACCGTAATCTTTCATAATCAACATAATACGCTCCCACGAAGTATCGTCAAGCGGAGCATGTCCCGTTTTGGGAAATACAGCATTCTCAACACTTCCACGTAAATGGATAGGACGATTATTGAGCAAAATATGGTTTTTTCCCTGTTTTACCTCGCGCATTCCGAATACCGTGGATTTCTCATTTTGGTAATCGGCCTTATCGGTTTTGGCCGCAATCTTACATGAAATGTTGTACAAGTTGGGGTGAAACTCATCCCACAATTTCACATTTTTGCCTAATAAGATCTTATCTTCAAATACAATAAGAGAGTCTTTTCCATTAAACGTAACTTCTTTGTTCAGATTGAAATTTTCGCCTTTGATAGTAAACATAGCTTTGCCTTGTACCGCCTTTTTCGTGAAGTTAGAAACTTCCAGTTTTACTCTTACTGAATTGTCCGAAATGCTTGGATAAACCTGTAAATCAGTTATATTTACCGGATCAATTGCCATCAATTTCATTTCACCCAAAATTCCATTCCAGTTTATCTGGGTAAATTCGGTATGCGCATGATCCCATTTATGTGTTTTGTACTGGTACCGGTTGTCGATACAAACAGTAATCAAATGTGTTTTGCCGGGTGTTACAAAATCAGTAAGATCATGTATGTGCGGAACACTGATGTAGTCTACCATGCTTACCTCCTTAGTATCTACATAAATAGAACTCAACCAATGTGTGCGTTCAAAATAAACCTGAATTCGCTTACCTTTCCATTCTTTGGGAATAGTAATTTCCCGCTGGTACCATGCCGGACCCATATATTCATACTTGCGGGTAAGGCGGTCGATATAGCGATAGGGTGATTTATAACCAATTTGATAATCGTCGGTTATAGCCGGGAGTATTATTTTCCCTTGTAATTTATGGTTGTAACGGGGCGATAACGAAGCTCTGCGAAAGTCCATTAAATCGGTCTGAAAGCCCCATTCTCCGGACAAATCAATTGTCTGGGTTTGACCCTGAAGAGAAAATACTTGTATTACAAATAACAGCGACAATAAAATATTCACACACTTTGTATTCATTTCTAACATCAATTTTTTATATAAGTAATTATATTTTTTCATTTAAAAATATCCAATGTCCAATCTTCTTTCCATTCGATAATAAAGCGCTCATCTGTCAATTTCACAGGAAGCCAGATATATCTTCCATCAATAGCATCACCGGGATTCCATCTGTCGCCGCAATAGATAAAAGCGTCCTTCTTACCTTGAACCGGGAGTATAAAGCTGCTTTGCGAATGAAAGGTTGTTTTGGACTGATCGCCTATACAGGGATTTCCCAACTCTTCCCACCTTCCGAAAACAGAATCAGAAACAGCCGAACGAGCCGGATTAGCAGACCATCCAGTACAACCTGACATCATCAAGTAATACTTTCCTTTGGCTTTAAATATTGCCGGAGCTTCCATAAACCGATCAGCAAAGCAACGTATATATCGCCCGGAATGCGATAAATAATCATCCGTCAGTTCGGCAATATGCAAGGTGCTATTCTCTTCCGAGGCATAAATGTGATACGCTTTTTGGTCGTCATCAACAAACAAAGTCATATCACGAGCCATTTGCCCATTGTCAATGTCACGTCCCAGAATGTTTAACGAATCCACATTGCCCGGCAAATTCCAACCACTAAATTTCATATCCACCGCCGCTATTTTTTCTTTATGTATTTGTTTCACATTAAGCGGATATTTTCCTGGATTAGGCCTCATGGATTTCAGGTATCTGTACGGACCCGTAACTTTATCGCTAACTGCAACTCCACAACGTGCATCACCATACTCCATACCTTTCCTTTCGAGATGAAACCACATCACATACTTCCCAGTTTTCTCATTAAAAATAACTTTGGGGCGCTCAAGAATACAGCCTTTTTCAATGTCACTTCCAGATTCTTCCGATGCCACTTTCAGTACAATTCCTTCATCTTTCCAGTTATACAAATCTTTCGAAGAATAGCAATGCACACCTACATTTGCAACATTTCCTGAAGTTCCGTTTGTTTTATGTTCTCCAAACCAGTAATACTTGCCTCTATTATAGAGTATACCACCTCCATGGGCGTTGATATGAACATGATTGTTGTCCAACCAATGCTCACCCGGAGCGATTGATTTATATCTACTCTCGGTTTTGAACGAAAACAGGAATAACAGAAGAATCCCGTAGAAGAACATTCGCTTATTCATGCAAACTTCAATCTTTATTGATTCTTCTTTTCATTCTGGTCAATGCCTCCAGATAATAGTAATCGGCATAGGTTAATGGAACATCTACCTCCGATTTAAATGGATAAGCTCCAACGTTGTGTTTCAGAATGAAGCAGCCGTTTTCACCCAATTGAGCAGTGTATTCAGGCGAAGCCAATGTTCTGATTTGAGTTTCTGCTACTTTCAGGTACTTTTTCGCCTCTTTACCATCGACAAAATCACTCAGCTCAACAAGCGCTGAGGCAATTACACAAGCTGCAGAAGCATCACGTTTTGTGTTTGGAATTTCAGGAGAATCAAAATCCCAATACGGAATGTAGTCTTTGGGCATTCGAGGATGATTCAAAATAAAATGTGCTATGTTTCTGGCCTGCTGCAGATAGCGTTTATCCTTTGTGATGCGGTACAAATAAGTGTAGCCATACAAACCCCAGGCTTGTCCCCTGCTCCATGCCGACTCGTTGGAGAAGCCCTGATGTGTTTGTTTCAAATGTGGTAAGCCCGAAATTGTATCATACGAAACTAAGTGATAAGAGCTAAAATCGGAGCGATAGTGATGTATCATTGTTTTGTCGGCATGCGACAATGCCATATTTCTGAATTTTGAATCTCCTGAATTTTCTGTTGCCCAAAGCAACAATTCCAAATTCATCATATTATCGATAACCACCGGATACTGCCATTTCTTTTTGTTGTGATCCCACGAACGAATGAGCCCAACCTGAGGATTAAAGCGTGTGGATAAAGATTTTGCACCGGTAAGCAGCACTTCCTTGTAGTGCCCGTCGCCAGTCAGACGCCAGCCATTGCCAAAACTGCAATACAGCATGAAACCAACATCGTGGTTATCTGTTGTAAATTTTTCACGTTCAACTCTATTGGTATAAAGTTTGGCATACCTCAACAATTCCGAATTTTTAGTGTTTTCGTATAAATACCAAAGTGTTCCCGGAAAAAACCCACTACACCACCAGCGCGAATCGGAAGTTGTGTTTTTTCCGTTCTCAAAAGAGCGCGGCAAAATACCATCCTGATTCTCAAAATTTTGAGCCAACAAAATACTTTGTTGTTCCGAAAATCTGAGAGCATCATCAATCACCGAAGCCAATGCTCTTCCTTTTGCAGCCAATATCAACACATTAAGCAGAAATATTGATATAATAAATACTTTTCTCATGTATAAAAATCTTTCTCTTTTTTATTTTGTTTTGTAATAATCTCTCATAATATACCAGGCTTTCTTTCTAAATCCCTGATCGGAAACCAGTCCCTTTCTGTTCCAACCATCCTGATTGGTAGGATGAAAACGAAACGGAGAACGAAAATCGAATAAAACCCAGGGCGAAACTCCCCTCAAATTGGGAATGTTACTAAACATGGCTATGTTGTCCCGGTACAGTTTTGCCTGATAATCCTCGCTCCAGGAACTGGCAACGTTTTCGTCGCCCGACTGGCCGTAAAGCGCTTCTCCTCCGAATTCGGAAATTATCAAAGGTTGATCGGGAGCTACATTCCACACGGCTTTATCCGGCGAAACAGGCCAGGAATGATACCAACCCATATATTTATTTATTGCCACTACATCAAGTTCTTTAATGAACGGATCATTCATTTCAAACATAGTCTTTTCTTTATTAAACCGCACTAAATCGAAAGCTGATGTAAGAAGACGTGTGGTGTCGATTTCATGACAACAGTTTATCAGGTATTTCAAAAACTCATTTCGGGCGGCAGATGGTTGGGTTTCGTTAGCAACACCCCAAAATGTAAGAGCACAACGGTTTTTGTCCCTCATAATCATTTCCTGAATCATATTCCCGGCCTTGGCTTTGGTATCTTTGTTTTCGAAGTTAATGCCCTGCCAAACAGGGATTTCCTCCCAAAGCAGGAATCCCATTTTTTCAGCCATCCGTACAGTATATTCGTTTTGCGGATAGTGGGCTAAGCGAATCATATTACACCCAAGAGCCTTGGCCTCAGTCAGCAACATAGCTGCATCGGCTTCCGAGAATGCCCGTCCTTTGCGCTGAGGTATCTCTTCGTGAAAGCTTACCGATTTAAGAAATATCGGTTTGTCATTCAGGTATATATCGATACCTTTTACATACAGGTTTCTGAATCCGATAAGCTCTTCCACCTTATCGTTACCTGAAGTAATTATGACTTTATACAGTTTGGGCGATTGGGGTGACCAACGTTCTATTTTTTTGACGTTGAATGAAATGGCCGCCATTCCTTTTTCATTGGCTGTCAGTTTATGCTTAACATTCAACTCCGGAATTTCAATCACCACGGGACTATTTACACTTCCGGCTGATAATTTGACTGTTGCATTTATTCTATCTGCTTTATACTTATCGAGGTGAACAGTATAATCTTCGATGAATGTTTGGGGAGTAGAAACCAAAAAAACATCACGGGTAATACCTCCATAGTTCCACCAGTCGAAAGCCATGGCCGGCATGGCATCCGCAGTACGTGTATTGTTTACTTCCACAGCTAAGAAATTGTCCGTGGCATTAAGCTGGTTCGTAACTTCAATCTGAAACGGTGTAAAACCTCCTTCGTGACTTCCAATTTCAATTCCGTTCAGATACACTTTGCAGCGATAGCTCACCGCACCGAAATACAGAAAAAGACGCTTATTTTCAACCTGTTGAACATCAAACCTGCGAGCATACCAAACGGTTCCTTCGTAATACTTCAATTCAGGATTTTGGGAGTTCCAATCGGACGGAACGTTTAACCGCAAACCGTTTTCGAACGAGTATTCGTAAAAATCAGTTTTGCCCTGTGGTTTTTTATTCAAATAAATTTTATTCTTACGTCCCTGATCGTATAAATCAATTATGGCATTCCATTTCCCATTGAGCGATTGAAGGTTCCGCCCGTAAATGTTCGTCATAAATTCGCCTGCAAGAGCAGTTTGTAACGAAATAATTACCAGCAACAAAAAGCAATGTATTTTTGTATGTTTCATTAAATTCGGTATTTACTTTTTATAGATTTTCATAGCATATCCACCACCAGAAGCCATTGAAATGCTCAGGTTTCTATCTGCCGGAACAGCAATTATTTGTTTTTGAAAGTCTGAAGCAATGTTATTGGCATTTGCCCCATCCTGAAAAATCTCAGCCTCCCAGTTTCCTTCACCCAAAAATGACAAGATTAATGTCAGTTGGCGTTTATCCCAGTTAGTAAGCGAACCAACGTACCATGTATTATTTTTTTGTCTGGCCATCGTGATATATTTCCCGATTTCGCCATTCAGACAAATGGTATTATCCCATACAGTAGGAATGGCCGAAATGAAATTGGTGCATTCCTGTTCCTTCTCATAGTTGGTAGGGCTATCGCAAAGCATATTCAAAGGCGAGTCAAATATCACATATTCGGCCAGTTGGTGGCAGCGTGTTCCCTGGCTCATCGGTTCATTGTTCACGGCTCTGAATGTTTTTTTTGTACCATTGCGCATTGCTCCCTGTGTATAATCCACCGGACCGGCAACCATACGGATAAATGGCATTGTAACATCATAAGTCACCTGGTCAGTCTGAATATCCGACCATTTCATCTGCTCCAACCCGTGAACTCCTTCGTAGTTGACCACATTGGGGAAAGTCCTGTTTAGACCTGTAGGTTTGTACGCCCCGTGAAAATCGAGCATTAGTTTATATCTTGCGGCTGTTTCGGCTGCCCTGTAGTAGAAGTTCACCATCTGTTGGTCATCCCTGTCCATAAAATCAACTTTGAACCCTTTGATACCCATTGCGGAATAATGCTTGCACACTTTTTCCAAATCCCTTTCAAATGCGTAATATCCAGCCCACAAAATCAGCCCTACATTTTTGGAACGAGCGTAATCCACCAGTTTTTCCAAATCAATTTCGGGCACAACCTGAAATAAATCTGCTTGCTTATTTATGGCCCAGCCTTCGTCAAGTATCACATATTCAATGTTGTTCCGCGAAGCAAAATCGATATAAGCCATGTAGGTTTTATTATTCACACCGGCTTCAAAATCGACATGCGACAGCCCCCAGTTATTCCACCACTCCCAGGCCACTTTCCCGGGCTTAACCCACGAAACATCGGCAATGCGTGAAGGCGAAGCCAATTTGTAAACCATATCACTCCCGGCCAACTCTTTGTCGCCATTTGAAACAATAACCACACGCCAGGGAAATTTTGATTTTGCTTTACATTTAGCAATGAATGGTTCTCTCTGATTCACCAACTGTTGAAGCTCATTATGACCGCCCTGCGTTATAGAAGCCGGATAAGATGCATAATTCGATTTCAGAGAAGTCGATTTGTCGCTATTTATCAGATACATTCCGGGATAGTTTTCAAGATCCGATTCTGTAATACAGATTTTTTTTCCGCCATCCATTTCAATTACAAGAGGCAGAAAAGCCAATCTTTGCGGATTCATTTTGCTAAGCAATGAATAAGAATATGTATTTTCAAAGGAATTGAAATACTGGCCTTCAATCGTTTTTACATTTGTTTTTACGTATGGAATATATGCTTTATAATCTTTGTTGAAGTTAAAGGTGGCCTCTTCATTTTTCACAATAAAATTTGCCTTTCCGGTAGATACAAACCTGTATGCCATCCCATCATTGTAAGCTCTGAAAATCAATGAAAAATCATTCTTAAAGCTCAGGTTTATTTCATTGTAGCAATCGTGTATTTTACTGCATTTATAAAAACTGGCATCAATCATTTTATCAGTTGAAACTATTTTTGCCGTTTTCACTTTTGCATTATTTCCAAAACTTGCTCCATTTTCCAATTGCATAGAAATGGGTGATGGTGATATCATCTCTGTTGTTCCGTCAAACAAAGAATAGGTTATTGTTTTACCGACGGATATCACAACTGACAATTTACGATCAGGTGATTTTACCTGATAGCTCTTTTGAGCATAGAGTATTGTACCCAATAAAACCGGGATCAATATCAAAAAAAACTTCCTCATCAAATTACATTATTATTTGTTAAAAAAATTGGCTACCCATTTCCATGCTTCGCTCCATTGCTCGGGGTAAGCATAATGTGCTGTATTCTCCATTATACAAAACTCTTTGGGGGCTTTTATTGAATTAAATGCCGAAAAAGTAGTTGTTGGCGGACAAACCATGTCGTTATAACCACAGGAATAAAATCCGGGAACTTTTATCTGCCTTGCAAAATTTACCACATCGTAGTACCGGGCTGTCTCAATTTTATCAGGAGTATTGTTTACCGGATTGCTGAATATATGCGGCCAACCACCGGCCCTGCCGTGTAGGTAACCTGTTAAGTCGCAAAGCGCCGGATAGAATGCAACCAACCCTTTTACCCGGGAATCCAAAGCTGCGGTAACAACTGATAAGGCACCACCCTGGCTTCCTCCCAGCGTTATCAGATTCTTTCCATCAAATTGCGGCAGTGAATAAATAAAGTCGATAGCACGCACACAGCCTAAGTATACCCGTTTATAATAGTACTTGTCCTTGCTTTCCAGATTGAACGTATGATACCCTTTTAATGCACCTTCGTAAAGGTTAGTGTATATGTCACCTGAGAGATTTACAGGAATTCCGTGAATACCGATTTCGAAAATTATATAACCTTTTTCTGCGTCCGAAACACTCCCCGTGTAAGATCTGATACCAGCTCCGGGAATCTTTAAAATGGCAGGATATTGCCCTTCTTTCTTGGGTACACTTAACATGCCGTATAAGCGTGACCCTATTTCGAAGTTTTGTATGTTAACATGATATACATCCACCTTTTCGGTACATTTGTCCGGCACAAGTGTCATTCTGATATCCATCGGAATTTTTGAAGCCTGAGCCTTGGCATTTTCCCAGTAACTTGTAAAATCATCAGGCATTGTAGTAACCGGCTCGATGCTTTCTCTTTCAAAACCAACAGTCGAAATTCCCTGATACTCTCTGCCATTGGCTGATGCAAAAACCTGACAGCGAAGAAATCCTGCTTTTTTCATGGTTCCTGCATTAATGGCCAAAGTCCCATCTTTCAGTATACATTTTTCTGTTTTAAGTGGCTGCATCATATCCTCCGATATCTCGTAACGCACAGCAATATCTTTCACCGGAATAGAATTTTTCAACACCGAAACACTGAATTTAACCAATTCTCCTTTCTTGTACAGCAGGTCGGAATGATCTGGTGCAATTAACACCTGTATTACCCTTTCGGCAGGTTGTGCAAAAAGTGAGAAAGAAATTGATAAGAAGAAAAGTATGTTGAAAATCGTATTTTTCATTCAGTATAAAAATTATAGTTTACTTTAAAATCTCATATCTGTACATGACAAAATCATTTTCGTTAGGCAGTTCTGCTTCAATAATTCCATCCACTCCAATAGTTTTGGTCATCGATTTTGCATTTCCTAAAACGGGTGTGCACTTTATCCGTGTTTTTTCAACCAACCATGTTTTAACCGGAGCTTTTTTATTGGGATTTTTCTCTCTGAAAATGAGCAAATAACCGGTTTTACCATTTATGGATTGAAATCCGGTCCACGACCTGCCCGAAGGTTCATCGCCAATAGGTAAAATTGTCCCCGAATGAAAATCGTGCTGAATTTTCTTATAATCCGAAATCAGTTTTTTTACGGCCATTGCTTCATTGGGCAACCCGCTTCCTTCGAACCAGGCCAGCGGCTGGCCAGCCATGGTAGTACCAAACAGATATTCGAAGGAATATTTATTGGGAGCAAATACATCGTTGCCATATTTTGCTGCATTCCGCCATTTATTTAAAAATTCAATCTGGAGTTTCTCCGCCGGAACGTATTTCGACAACTGCCACAAATTTCTTAACGTCCAGTATGGATAGTAATTTTGCCAATCGGTGTACCGGTTTTCGAGAAAAATATTTCCGTATTCGTTGAATATATGAAACCCTCCGCGTCGTCCGGCAGTGGCATCCAGATTGAAAACAACATTATTATTCGTTTGCTCTAAAACTCTGTCAAATAACTTGCGGAGGTTAGTTTCTGATTTTTTGGTGGGAATAGCCAGTCCATCAATCTTAAATGTCCGTATTCCATATTCACGGTACAAATCAATCATTGCTTGCGCATCTTTTTCCCAATCAGCATAATCATTTTGTACACTTGGATTGAACCACAGGCAAATTTCAACACCCAGTTCTTTTCCACGCTTCACTATCGGATGCAGACCATTGGGATATTTTATCGGGTCTGGTTTCCAGTAATCGGGGTTATCCCAAATGTTTTTAAAGGATCCTTTGGCTGTAGCAGAATTAGGACTTTTACCCGTTTGCCATCCATCATCGATTTGGAAATGGGTTATTCCTAATTCTGCGGCCTTTTCAACCTCAACCAAACTAAATTTCTCATTTATTTTTGAATCCTGGCTTCTGTCGCCCCAGGTATTCATCATTACCATTTCATCCCTTGCAGGCAACAACTTACGGATATTCTTTTGATAGGAACGTAATGCTGTCAGCTGATTCAGTTCACCACCGCTGCATACACCTAATACGCAACCATAGGTTTTCGTCCAATTTTCAGTATCAATATCCTCAACCGTTATACCTAAACCGGTAACAGCAACATGACCAGCTTCAGCAGTAAAATCACCTCCGGTGTACGCCAGCTGAACACCCGAACATGGCGACTCTTTCAGGAAAAAGAAACCGCCCCCGTTCTCATTGTTTTGAGCAAACAGCAGATTACCACGGTAGGTATTTTTTCGGTATGCTATAAAATTTCTTTCGGACACAAGATTATTGTTCCAATCTGTTACGTCGAAAAACTCAACAGCTTTCATGTGCCAATGCTTTCCTTCCAGATTTAATTGATCAAGAACAGCCGACGATTGTTTTGTTTTCATATCCTCGGCAAACTCAATATTTTTTAAATCGGCCAAATTGGAATTCTTGTCTGTACTAATATTTTCGGCAGTTCCTCTTAAATAGGTATCACAAGCTATTGCCGGACTATTATCATATATTCGATAAACCCGTTTCACCTCCAGGCTCCCCAATGCAAACGAAACTGTTATTTGTAAATAAGCAGGACGAATTGCATTCTCAAGTACCAGTTGATAATTGAACTTTCCGTTTTCGGCTTTCACCGCTTTTTTTGACATATAAAAATCGGGGGTAGCTGACTGGTTCTTCCAACTCTGGCTAGCCTTTTTATCGGTAACGCAATGTGTTATCAGATTGCCGTTATTCCACAAAAAAGTCCGCTCAATCAGCTCATTTCCGATGGTTAGTGTATCATTTTTCAGGGAACAATAGCTACTTCCGCTGGAAAAAGCCACAGAAACAAACAGTTGCGTAATAAAAAGCAGTATTAAAAATCGATTCTTCATCTGTTATCCTGATTATGGGAACGCAGGTTCCTTTTTTCTTTTCTTTGATTATTGGGTTACTCGCGGTGCATCCAGAGCCTCTTGTTCATTGAATTTCTGGTTATCCGGAATACCCTCTTTTTTACCCACACCCTCGAACATTAACTGTTTCAGTTCTTCCAAATACAACTGATAAATTAACCGGGGCGTAGCATTGTGTTTTTTGCACAGCGAAGCAGCAATTCCCACTACTTCACCCATCATACCGGTGGTTCGCATAACCCTTACCGTCCCCAAAGCCACATGCGTAACACTAATGTTTCTGCCGGCCATAAATAAATTATCCACATTTCGGGAGTACAAGCAACGGTAAGGAGCCGAATAGGGATAAATACGAATATGCTTGGTTTGCGCTTTGAATTCAGCCCCTGGAAATTTCTTCGAATTTACGGTATCTGGCGTATGTAAGTCGATACTCCAACTGGTGGTAAACGCTGCATCTTCATGAAAAACATTTTTGTCAATATCATCCTGCTTCAGAATGTAATCACCGAGCAATCTTCGCGATTCTCTTTTTCCGGCAATGTATGCAACCCAACTAAGCTCGCGGTTTTTGAATTTCTGATTGTCTTTCAATTCATTTTTAAGAAAGCTCCAGTTCGAAAAAACGACCATCATTCCGTAGTCGCGTATCCGTTCGATATCTTTAACCTGGTCCAGGTTCATCCCGGTTTCCCACTTCCATTCACCCATGGTTGTTTTCTCACAATTTGTGGCATTGAAGTTTATTCCATGTCTGAATTCCGGAAATTCAACCTCTTTATCGTTAGATGTCGAATACCATTGTACAGAAGCACCCATAGTCATTTTATCCGCAACTTCGGGGGCTAAATCTTCACCAAATTCGGCCTTGCTTTCTCTTCCCATCCGGTAATCAGCTCCGGCCAAATAACCGATTGTTCCATCGCCGGTACAATCTGAAAAAATGGGTGCCGAAACGCAAATTTCTTCGCTGGTCTCTAGATTACGGGCAATAACCGACTCTATTTTACTGCCATTCTTTTTCACCGCAACAGCCTGATAATTCAACAGAAGGGTTACATTCGCCTCTTTCAGTACAAATTGCAGTTTCTTTTCATCTTCGTAGACATCAGCTGGTTTTGCATTCCCTTCACGGCTATGTCCGAACTCTCGTATAATGCGGCCGAGTCCTTTGTTTTGCCCTAGCTCAATAGATCCTCCCAAATGCACTCTGACATCGGAACTGTTGTTACCACCAAGCACCGGACGGTTATGTATCAGAGCCACTTTACAACCCAACCGTGCAGCGGCCACAGCGGCACACATACCAGCCACTCCACCGCCTACAACCACAAAATCGTAGGATTGCGTTTTTTGAGGAGAAAGAGGCAATTTCAATATTCTTTTTCGAAAAACGGATAATTTTTCCAGATCAGAAGGAGGAACACTATTCTTATTAGTACTAAAATAAATAGCATCACACCGCCCATTTAAACCAGTAAGATCGACAAGAGAAAGTGTTGTCTCACCCTTTTTAATAATGATCTCACCCGCCTTTTGCCACATCCAGGCTGTTCCTTTGCAGCCAAGAACTTCGCCCAGTTGGTTATCTCCGATTTTCAATCTGAATTTTCCGGGTCCTTCAGCGCTATCCCAGGGCGAAGTCCAGTTAAAGGTTCTGACGTAAACGGAATATTTCCCGGACTTACTGAAATTGACAACAGTAGAGGCATCGGCCACCGGTTTGCCTAATCCGTGAGCCATAAGGTAGGGCGAGCCCATAATATCCATAGATTGCTGATCCAGCACCCAACCTCCTTTATTTTTAAAACTCTCGGTTTCAACAAACAATTCTGTTGCTAAACTCTTTTGGCATATCAATGAAATCAATATAAACAATCCAATGCTTATCTGACTTTTATATTTTCTCATATAGAAATTCTAATCTTTTTTCTGATTTTTACTGATCCGGTTTAGACTTCAGTAATTTATATTTCAACAAATAGAATACAACTATTCTCACTGTTTAGTGAATAGACACCTCTTTCAAGCTGATCAAATCAACTTTTTAGGAAAGTAATCACTTCACCTTCACATCAATAAGTTTAACCCAGCCTTCTGTTGTTGTCTCATCATTTACAGCAAGCTTTATCGCCGGTTTATTCTCATTTTCGGTATTTACAATAGCCACAGCCCATTTATAAGTTCCGGCTGGAAGATTTACCTTAGCTTTAAAATCATAAGTTTTGGGATTATCTTTTAGCCAATCTGACGGTTCGCAAATTGTATCAACAAACACCTCTTTTGCATTACCATTAGAGTCCAATAGTGCAAAAGCAACTTTGTATTTAAAATTCCATTGCGGAATATTATTTGGAAAATAGCCCCAACCCATATTTCTCCAGCGGTGATTTATTTTCACTTCTTGCCCTGAATTCACGTTTTCCGGCAAATAAATCTGATCCGGGTAAAGCCGGTAACCTCCTTCAGATACGAAATTCTGAACAAGAGAATAACTTGTAGTAAACCAGGTCTCTGTTTCATATCCGACCCTAAAATCCATCATATTTACATGTGCTTCTTTCGATGCTTCATATTCACCCAACCTTACATCTTCCGGATGTCCTTCACGATATTTACCACTCGGATCGATCCAGTACCTATGTGTTCCTCCTGTTATCCAACCGCCCTCCATAATGATAGGTCGTTTATAATTCCATGATTTTGCAAAATTCTTTTCCCAACTCTGATAATAATCAGACATTCCAAACGCATCTTGACGGAGGCAATACCCTTTACTGATAGCCATGTTCAATAAGTTAACGCTATTTTCGTTTGCTGATCCCCAACTTGACGGATGACCGACAACACGATGATAGTTGATAACCAAAGGTATCTTTGTAAAAGTTCGGGTATATAAATCAGTAACCCATCCAAAAACTTCCGACTTTAATCTTTCAGTATTTTCAGTAACCTTTTCTCCCACATTTTCATAAATCACATTATGTGCTTCGCCCCATTTACCTAAACCATAAGCATCAATAAATGCTGTGCGGTCAGGATTATTGAAATCTTTTGCTAATTCTTCGATAAATTTGGTGTAGCATTGTTGGAAAACAGGATCCTGAGGATAAGGAGTTCTCCTTGTAGGATAATTGGCATCCTGCAGATAATACTTAGCTCCAGCATTGAATACCCATTCAGGAGTATTCATACCCTGATCACGTCCATCAACCACAATACGGAAAGCTATTGGTAAGCCTCTTTCCTTTGCTCCATTGATCATTTTTGCAATCTGGGAATTCGGATCTCTCCACGCATATACTCCATCACTTGGATTGAATCTTGCCCAGCTGGTACGTATATAGCATGCAGAAGCATAATCTATAGCTTTAACTGTTTTTGCTATATCTGAAATCCAAAACTCTGTATCCCAATAGGTTGGATCAGCACTTCCTGATGCATACATAATCCAACCATTTAAAGGATTTCGCAGCACCTTAGTCTTGTTGTATCTTGTTTTCACCAACGTCCCTGTAATAATGTCATCATCTGGCTGATTACTTTTACAAGAACAGGGAGCAAAACACAGAATCGTAGCAAGAAAGATAACAGTCAATATATTACCTTTCATATGTTTCTTTTTCATAACTTAGATATTAATACTAATTATTGTGAGTTTCAGAAAATATTGTCGTATTTTCAACCGATCTGGCATTTCGATACGACAATATTTTTATTTAATAATTTCAGGTTTACTTTTTCTTTGCCAGAATTGTCTTATTTCTTAAATCAAAAACGATAAAGTTAGTTCCGACAGGAAGTTTATAATAAGAATTACGGGTTTCTTTGTCATATCCACCATACAATTCACCCACTTTATCCAAAGCAAGTGATACGTTCTGTCGTAAACCAGCTGTGGTCAGAGGATTAGTATAAGTATAGGCAACATTTCTGAAATCGCTTTCGCCATACACCACAAATTTAACACCATCACCACTTGTCAGCGCTGCTCCTTGATAAATAAGTACCTGAGGGTCTGCAAAACTTACCGTACAGTTGCCTTGCCACCAAGCCCAGCTGGTTCCACCACCATACATCCATAAATCGGTAACAGTAGTTTTTACTTCTTCGGTACCTTTTAACCAGGAAACAACAGCTGGTTCAAGAGCTTTAGCCGGTGAGTAGATAGTAACTTTAGAGTTCTCAAAATCTACAACAACACGATATTCACCCGCTGTTGTTATATTCCAGGCAACCCGTTGGGCTTGTTGCTCCACAGCTTCAGTCTCTCCATCTTGCAATGTACCTTCTCCATCTTTAGGGCTCAGATAATACTGCTTATCTCCGGCTGTAACCAACGGAATTACCAGTTCCCCGGGTTTCAAATTAACTAATACTGCATATTTGTTTTCATTCTCTACGGTTTTATCCACCTGTATTACTGCATCATTCAATGAACTTCCTGACAAAGTCACCTTTTCCGGTACCGGAATTTCCTCTTTAACAGCTGCGACATTAATCGTAATAGTGCGGACTTCGGGAGCTTCGAAAGTAGATCCACCCTCCCATTGGGCAACAACCCTGAATTCAAGCTTAAATGGCTTGGTCAAAGGCATACCCCATCTTTCGACAATCCAGTTATACAATTGTTCGGAAGTAAAATTTCGACTGAAAATACCATCATCTTCTGAATTAATAATGGCCGTAGATGTCCCGAAATTATTACCGACAACATCTAGTTTCGTTGTATAGAATACAAGATTCTCACCTGATGTCTTTCGTGCCTCACTCCAGTCAAAGGATAAAACAACCTCTTTCGGATTATCCAAATCAATAGCGATACTGTCAGAAGAAACTGAAAGTTCTAGTTTTTCCTGAACTTTTGGAATGTCCTGAATTTCATTGCTGCATGCATTCAAGCAGATACCGGCAAACAATAAGGGCAATATTTTATATATAAATTTCAATTGTTTCATAATATATTTTTTAGCAAAAATTATTTGTTTTGGAAACTGTCTGAACATTCTAATTCAGACTGTTTTCCCACATAATTTCCAGTATTAATTATCATATCCCGGATTTTGAGGGAATTCAACATCTCGATTAGAGTCGATAATAGATTGAGGAATAGGCCATAACAAATCTCTTTCTGTAATCTTATCTTTTATTGTTGTATTGTAAGCTCTAACCCTGTCGAGCAATTTCTCTGTCCGTACCAACGTAAAACGTCGGCTTTCTTCACCAACCAATTCTCGTATACGTTCATTAAGTAATTCGTCCATAGTCATGTTGGCCGCATCGATATCAGGCTCACCGGCTCGTCTACGTACCTCGTTGAGAGCAGCAGCAGCTTTTGCAGGATCATTCTGACCAAGATAGGCTTCAGCCAGTAACAGGTAGGTTTCAGCTAAGCGAAATTTCATCCTATCTCTATAGCTTCCGCTTAGACTCACATTTTCTGCACGTCCGTAAAAGAATTTGGTCAATGCAGGGAATAGAGATTTAGTTGAAAACCAAGTTGTTTCTGTTATATTGCATTTGCTGCCATATAATGAAGTATTAGCTGCGTTGTTGTAATACCAGTTGCGTTTGATGTTATAATTTGAATTACGGATATCTTTTGTATTAAAAATACCAGGAATATTTCCCGTTGCATTAGTGCCTCCAGTACCAACCCACCACTTCATAGGAACTATTTGCGCGATACCACGACCCCCTAAAGTATCAGCCAACGTAAAACCTGTAATCGAAGAATAATTAGGAATCCATGCTCTGCGTGTCCAGTCGGTTGAATTTGAACCTCCTCCGAGTGAGTTGTATTCGAGTTGTATAACCCAGATGCTTTCTAAATTTCCACTTTTCCTGTTTTGGTTATTTTCTACAAACAAGTCGCTGAAAACATCTCCCGGTTTGGCTTTATTTACCCCAAAACGCGATTTCATTAGTTCGTAACGCTTACTATCGATGACGGCTTTTGCAGCTTGTCCAGCCGAAACATAGTCTTTTTGAAGCAGGTACATTTCGCTTAGCAAATGAAGTGCTGCCCATCTTGTGAGCTTACCATCCTTAACCGCATCGGGGTTATCAGATAAGTGTTCGCTAGCAAACTTAAGGTCGTCTATTATATGGCCCAATACTTCAGCTTTGGGAGTACGGGTAAAATCGAGTTTGAAATCGTACAATATAGTTTCCACATACGGTACATCTCCAAAAAGATATACTAACGTACGATAGCCATAGGCGCGGAAGAAACGAGCTTCGGCCTGAAAGCGCGCTTTGTCTGTTGGAGAATCCCAATTGGTGTTTTTCTCAGAAAAAAGTAATATTTCGTTTGCTGAAGAAATCAGGCTATAAGCCCAGTTCCAATATGAACCTACAAACCTTTCTTCGGGTGTGAGTGTCAGATTAGCAAACGCAGTCAAAGAGCCGTCACTATTTATTGCCTCTACAATATCAGTTGAAACCTGTAATGCTTCGTACGGACATGCATTTCCATGCATGTAGGCATCTCCTTCTCCCCATGTATTATATTCGGCACGAGCAAGTGCATAAAGTCCTGTTGAACCTACCTCAAATCCATACGTGCTGGTTAAAGTATTGTTTGGGGACAACTCGGATTTCAAGTCTTCATCAAGAAAACCCTCACATCCGGTTATAGTGAGTATTAGCATGAACACCAGCCCTGTTTTTATATGATTTATTATTTTCATATTATTCTTTGATTTAAAAGTTTATATTTAATCCTAACATATATGAACGAGCAGTTGGATAAGATGCCATCCATCCATTGTCATAGTTCAAAATCTGCCTCATATTAGAGAACGTATGTAAATTATTGATACTTAAATTCAGATTAGCTGAAGCCATATGTAATTTACTAATCAGTTTCTTATCAAAATTGTAACCTAATGTTATATTCTTGATCTGAACATAAGTTTGTTTTTTATAAAAACCATGTCCCAAACTATTTATATAGCCAGGGGAAACAATATCAGCATCTGTGTTTTCGGGAGTCCAATAGTTAGCCCCATGCACGTAATTAGTTGTTCCATATGCCCATGATCCAAGATTAGCCACATTATCTTCACGCCAAACCCCAAATACACCGTTTACAAGGAATGATAAATATAATTTTTTATAAGTAAGTTTATTTCCCATCGACATTGTAAAGTCAGGCATTTTTGAGCCAATGATCTTTTTGTCATTTGCATCTATGTATCCATTTCCGTCTACATCCTCTACCTTGGCAGCACCAGGTGCAGCACCAGCTTGTATATTTTTCTGTACCCCGTTTTCATCAGTGTAAAAATATTCATCATCTTGTTGCCAAAGTCCTACAACATTATAGTCGTAAAAAACACTCAAAGGTTTGCCAATAAACCACTTGTTAGTAATATCATCAATTTGATCGCCACGTAATTCTACTATTTTATCTCTATTTAACGAGAAATTCAGATCTGTACTCCAAATGAAATTCTGTTTTTTCACATTAACCGTATTCAAACTAATTTCAATTCCTTTGTTTTGGGTTTGACCAATATTGTCCCAAATTTTGCTATAACCATTCATAATGGGCACTGTACGTGTCATAAGCAGATCATGAGTATTGGATATATATGCCTCGAGAGTTCCGCCCAGACGACCCTTGAAGAGCTGAAAGTCCAATGCGATATTGGCAGTATTAGTTGTTTCCCATTTTAAGTTGGGGTTACCAATACCATCGCTGGGTAAATAAGCTGAGTTAGCTATTGTACCAGCATCTCCCCATATGTATTTAACTTTTGAATAGAGACGATCAAGTGTCCTGTAAGCAGTTATTGCCTGATTACCATTTGCTCCATAAGAAGTCCTTAGTTTAAGCATATCCATCCAATCGACATTATCTTTTATAAAGCTCTCTTCACCTAAATGCCATGCGACAGCAGCTGACGGAAAAAATGCATATTTGTTGTTTTCTCCGAAAACTGAAGCACCGTCGGAACGCCCTGTTAGAGTAGCCATATATTTACCTTTATAAGCATAATTCAATCGTAACATATATGACAGCATAGATGTTTCAGATAAACCAGAGGATATAGTCTGATTACGTTCGGCAGTTCCCATCATGAAATAGCTCGTGTCGTCCGTCACAAAACCTTCTGCACTTTGAGAAGATGAGACACTTTTGGTTTCCTGCATACTGAATAATCCGGTAGCATCAAAGCGATGACTCCCAATTTCACGCTCATAACGGAGTACATTCTCCCATGTATAGTCATTATAGTGTCCATTGCTGACGCTTGCTTTTCCACCTACCAGACCTGCTTTTTCTCTTCCCTCGAAGGTATCTCGACCATAATATGTTCCAGTAAAACTGCTTCGATAATTATATCCATAATTCATTCTGAAGCTCAAGCCTTTAACAGGGAACAAAATATTAACATAAGCGTTTAGAAAAAAATTTCGGCTGGTTCTATCCTGATCGGCATTTACATTAATCATTGGGTTGGTAATCAGCGAGTATTCCATGGGTTCAGTAACATAATAACCAGCCTCATCTTTGTATTTCCCATAAGGACTTTGTTTGATGGCATGTTCAATATTGGGTGTTATACCTCCGGTTTCTTTTTGCACAAACTGAGTTCCAACCCCAATAGTCAGCCATTTATTAAAAGTCTGATCGATATTTGCAGAGATATTTGAACGACTGAGGTTCGAGTTATAAACGACCCCCTCTTCATTAAGATAAGCAATAGCAGCCATATACTTAGTACCTTCTGTTCCTCCCGAAATCCCGATCTGGTGATCCATCGTGTTTCCGGTTCGAAAGATATAATCCTGCCAGTCATTGGTTACTCCGCTGATATAATTCTCTCGTTCGCTGACACTAATAATATTTCCGGCTATAGGGTCAAGTTGATCACCCGTATATCCATTTTTAAGACGGCCTATATCCTGTTTAAAGCGTATAAATTCATTTGGCCCCATGACCTGGATTCTCTGCATAGGTTCTGAGACACCAAACTGACCTTTATAAGTCACCTGAGGTTTTCCTATAGCACCTCTTTTTGTCTGAATAAGAATTACACCGTTAGAGCCACGCGATCCGTAAATAGCCACAGCCGAAGCATCTTTCAACACTGAAAGACTTTCTATAATATTGGGATCAAGATCGGCAAATGAACCACTGTACGGAATCCCATCTAAAATAATTAGAGGATCATTGCTAGCGGATATTGAGTTCTGACCACGGATAAGAAGAGATTGGTCGCTTCCGGGTGCTGCGTTGGAAGTTGTTATATTCAAACCGGCAACCTGCCCTACTAGACGATCCATTAAGTTCGTGGTTGAAACCATTTCCAATTGTTCCTTGCCGACAACTGAAAGACCACCAGTTAAATCTTTTTTTCGCTGGGTACCATACCCTACCACAACCACTTCTTCAAGTTGTTCACTGTCGTCTTTCATGGTTATGTTAACAACTCCAGAAGTAGTCACTTTAACTTCCTGTGCGACGAAACCTACATAGGTGAAAACCAGGACTGAAGTAGAATTGACTTGCAATGCATACTTTCCATCCAAATCGGTAATTGTTCCACTATTTCCATCTTTAACCCGAACTGTAACTCCAACCAGAGCTTCACCTTTTCCGTCTACGACTTTCCCATTTACTTGCATAACATCTTGCTGCGAACTTGCATACATCTGTATAGAAGAAAGAAGAAACAAAGCCGCGATCAACAAGCGATTTTTTAAATTTCTGTGTATTTCCATTTTTTATATTTAAGATAAAATTTAATTTAGTATTGCATTTACATTTGCATTTTTCAATGATAAAATATTTAGGAAGGCGATCTGATATTAATATAATACTCATGTGTTTTTCTCATATGCTTTTTCTATTTATAGTTTGATTTGAATTATAATTAGTATAGAAATTAAAAGCGACGATAAGTCCAATTATCTTCGCAACAAAAGTAACCTAAGTGTACACTCACAAGGTTATCGGTTTGTTCAAAAATAGTTTCAGTTTGTACAGAATTGCTCAAAAACTGCAATTCGTAAAAAAAAAAGAAGTTGTCACAACTTCTTTTTAAATTCGGAGGGCGTTAATTCGAAATGTCTTTTAAAACAAACACTGAAGTATTTGGGGTTAACAAATCCAGTTAAATCTGATATCTCAGAAATAGTTAAATCTGATTCTTTTAATAACTGAGCACTGCGTTTAAGACGGATATCCATAATGAACTCCTTGATAGACATCCCTGTTATATCATTTATTTTTTGATATAAAAGCGTTCTCCCGATTGCCATATCAGATACGAAAGACTCTACATTATAATCGCAGTTATCCATATTGTGTTCAATGTGTTCCATTGCCTTTTTCAAAAGCATCTCATCCATCGAAGATATCGTTACATTGGATGGTTCTGCAATAAATTTCTTGCTGTACATCTCTTTTAGCTCATTTTGACTTTTTATCAGGTTATCAACCTGCCTGAGCAGAAAAGTCATATCAAAAGGTTTATCTACAAATACATTTGCGCCATATTCCAATGCCTTAATCTTATCTTCAGTATTTTTTCCCAGTGCAGACAAAACAATTATCGGGATGTGGCTAGTTTTGATATTTGACCGAAGCGTACGACAAACTTCGAATCCGGTTGCTACGGGCATCATCAAATCTGTAATTACTATTTGCGGATGAATTTTTTCTGTCTTAGCAATGCCCTCGTTACCATTTGCAGCTGTGTAAACATTATAAGATTCTGACAGTCGCTGTTCCAAATAAGTTCTCAGGTCAGGATCATCCTCGATAACAACAATACTATTGGTTTTACGACTTCGTTTGTCATGTAAATTCATCTCTTCCGATTCTGCTAATACATTATCTATTTCAGAAATTGTATATTCATATGAAACCACTTTGCTTTCAGTTTTTTCTATATTCATTTCAAAGGGAAGAATTATAGTAAAAGTAACTTTAGAATCAGCTGAGTGTAGTATTATTGTTCCCTCCAAACTGTTTACCAACTCTTTGACAATAGCTAATCCCAAGCCAGTACTGTCATTAAATGCCAGTTTCCCGGTTGTTAACCGATTGAAAGATTCAAATATTTGTTCCTTTTTATCATTGGGAATTTCTGTTCCGGTGTTGGTTACAGCAATAGAGATATATTCTGCATTCATTCTTGCTGGCAATGAAAGATCAGCAAGTTCTTCCATAGTAATTTTATTAATTTTAACTCCGACAAATCCATTCTCTGAACCATATTTTATAGCGTTGGAAAACAGATTTGTGAAAATTTTCTCAATTGCATCATGATCAAATTTGGCATAAAATTCCTCCACTTCGGTATTTATGTTGGTTTCTATTCCTTTTTTATTTGCGTAGAGTTCAAATAACGAAAAAATTTCATGAATATATTGAACTAAATCACCGGGTTGTTGATCAAAGGTGATCTTTTTGCTTTCTATTTCTCTAAACTGAAGCAGTTGACCAATCATCCGCTGAATACGAATAACATTTTTCTCTATAAGCAAAATATATGAATTCAACGATTTATCTTCAGGTAAATATTCTTTAAGTTGTTTTAACGGATCTAGAACTAAAGTAAGAGGAGTTTTAAGGTCGTGCGATATATTTGTAAAGAAATTGATGCGTGCCTGAGTCAGTTTCCTCATGTTCTGTTCCTTTATCTGCTCCATTTCAATCCTATTCTCGAATATCTTTTTGTTGGTAAAGTATCTCCATATAAAATAAACTATATACATCAGGAATAGGGAGTAAACAAGGTACGCCCAAATGGAGAAAAAAGGAGACGGTTGAACAACAAAATATAATGCAGAAGCTTCATCTCCCCATAATCCATCATTATTAGCAACTTTAACCTCAAACCGATAATTTCCTGCCGGTAAATTGAAAAATTGTATTGTTTTTTGTCCTACAGGTAGCAGATTCCATTCATCTGAAAGTCCAAGCATTCTATATGCATATTGATTCTTCTCTGCATTTAGATAACTATTAGCAGAAACGCATATCCCAATATTTGATTGCTTGTGTGATAATACAATTTTATTGTTATTGTCTCCTGAATATGACAGACTCGAAATATCCTGTTTCAAAGGAGAGGTCTCAGTTCCCGAAACTATTTTATTATTATTGATTAATAAATCCGTAAAAAAAACTTTGGGCTTTTGATTATTATATCTTATTTTATCGGGTGTGAACATTATGAAACCATCAGTTCCTCCAAATAACATTTCCCCTTTTGAGGTTTTAAAACATGACCGCACATAAAATGCTCCACAAAGCCTGAGGTTGTCTATTTGAGATTTATTTATACTTTGATTTTTGTTATCATAATAATATAATCCATCATTGGTACTGAACCAGATATTTTTTGAAGAGCTATCCTCCAATATGCCGAAAATAGTTTTACCAAACAGTCCATCTTTTTCTGAAAAATTAACATAACTACCATCTTTACTCAATCTATTTATACCTCCGCCATGTGTCCCAAACCAAATACCAGCATCGGACGTGACACAATAGGAACTAAGATTGTTTACAGAATAAGGTACATTTTCTATATAATAGTGTTTAACAATACGCCTTGTATTAACATCTATAATGTATGCTCCTTTATGAGTTATCAGCCAGAGGTTATTCCCTTTACTACGAAACAATGTTTCTATTTGCATTCTAACTGGCATTCCCTTTGAATCGAATAACGAAACAACTTTAACCGTGCCACTTTTCAGGTCCTTATACATCAACTCTGCATCTGGATTTGTCATCCAAATACCGGAATTACCTTCCATTGCAAAATCATAAATACTTAATTGCTGGGATGTAACAGGATGCTGCATCTGCATATCGATAAAACGACGTTGTGCAGAATTAAACTGTTCCATGCCTCCGTTGAAAGTTGAAATTCGTAATGTATTCCCTTTTTCATCGTAACGTAACATTTTAATCATATTTGATGTTACGCCAGTATTATTTTCTCGTGTGTAATATGAGGTTATACCTGTCTTTCTATTCCAATAATTGACTCCTCCTCCTTCCGTTCCTATCCACAAATTTCCATCTTTGTCTTCTTCAAAACAACTTACTATAGGATGATTCAGACCTCCCGGAGTCGCTTTAAAATAATTTATATTGTTGTCGAAGTAGGTCATGTAAGCCAGTTTTCCACCATAAGTTCCTATCCATACACCACCATCCGGGTCGGGATAAATAGACCATATCGAATTATTAGGGATTGAGTATTTATTTTGGAGGTTAAATCGAAGCTGGCGCAGCTCTGATGTTATTGGGTCTAAAAGAAAAAGTCCTGATTGTGTGGCCACCCAAATGATATTTGACGAATCAAGATATAATTTTTTTGTACTTGCCGATTTTCCGTATTCGCGTGTGAGGCTGTGAAGCTGTATTAGTTTTCCGGAATTATCATACTCATACAAACCACTCATATGAGTGAGGATATAAGTTGACTCGTTATATTCTACTATATCTCTTATTACATCGTTATTACCCAAAACGGTAAACAAATGATATTTTTTTGTTTTCTTATTTAACTGGTACACTTTTCCGTTCGACCCAATATAGATATCGTTTTTATTGGTACATATTAATGTTAATGTGGAAACATTAATATCTGAAGGTAAAGGATAGTTTGTTATATAAGGTAAGTGCCCGGAACGAAAAGATTGAACTTTATTGTCTCTGATGAGCCACAAATTACCGTCTTTATCAGGTATAACTGTACCTACATTTCCATCTAATACACGTTCAAAATCTTTAGTCTGATAATTGAAACGTAATAGTCCCTGATTAGTGCCTACATATAATTTTTTTGAACTATCTGTAACAACCTGTCCATATGCCCAATATGAATCAGGTAAAAGCTTGGTGACAAAATCATTCATTTGAATAAATGAATTGCCGTTGTATAAAAAAAGTGCATCATACCCACTAAACCATATTCGGCCAATACTATCTTTAACAATGCTATGAATACCGCCATAATATGATGTCTCAGGCATGTTATGAAATCTATAATCTGAGATGTTTAAGGTATATCCATAAACAGGGAACAAAATAAAAAGTAGTGTATTAAATAAAAACTTCATTTCTTCAAGGATTTTAGATTTTAGGAAATAGCTTTATAGCATAATTCATATGATTGTTAATTGTTTTCATAGAGATACCTAAAATATATGCTATTTCAAGGTAGGGTAATCTTTTATTTAAGCCAGAAAGAAAACTTATTTACATTTTGGAGGGGATTTTTGTTTTGCTTCTACCAAAGCAATTCTGAATAACTCCAAGTCAAATTCCTGATCGGATTGGCCGACAAACTGATTATATTCGGAATGAATAAGATAGTCTTCAAAAATAGGATATTGAAAATTCTTTTTATGTCGTTTAATAATTTATTTTTGGGGATTTTAAATAACCATGCTTTTAAATGAAGGCTCAGCTTCAATTTTGGACCGATGTAACCATACCTTTATAAATGTATCTTGCACAATTTCCTTTGTCTGATTGTGTGAACGAATCATTCCAAAAACATATTCATAAATCAAATCGAAATACGAATTATAGAACTGCTCGAAAGCCTTATATGAGACATTTTTTTGCTTCTCCATTAATTCGCATGTACTCATCCAATGAAATAAAATGGTTATAATCAGACACGAAAGGGTAATCCTTAACTACCACATTTATGTTCACCAGTTATTCCGTTCATCAATGTTTGTGAAAATTTAAAGTATTTTTGTTGCAATTTCGTAACATAGACAGTGACAAAGATAATATTATTTTATTTAGATTACTATTATTTGAACTACTTGCAATAGCAATAACAACTAAGGAGTTCATTTTTAAATCAGGTGTTATGGGCTGTTTCACTACATATATTTCCGATTATAGTAACAATAAAAAAAACAATAAATTTTGTATTAGACCTCAAAGCCCATTAAATTTCCAGCACACATTAAGGTATTACACACCCGCTAACCATACAATTTAATCATTAGTATTTAATGTGCACTTATTAGTTTTTCATGACGTGCATTTATTAGAATTTCGTGTAAACGGAGTGTGTTTAATCCAATTATTCAAATACTTACATAATTACTAATGGCAAAAAAAGTTATTATAATTAAAAAAAACTTTTCAAAAGCACATTATTTTGTTATTGGGCATAGTAACTTTATTTTTTAACTTATATTCTCAAAAAATATTTTACACATACATCAACTTTAATAAAAAATTATTACATTTGCAAACCACTACAAATTATGTAGTGGTTTGCAAATGTAAATATGTCGGAATCGAAAGAAAAAAACAAATATGCGAATTGGGACAAATTTCTTGTAGAGCTACAGGAAAAAGGTCGGTATGCTTTCACATTCGACGATTTACGTAGCTATTTTGATTTATCAGAAGAAACCCTTTTACAAGGTCTTTTCAGATACAAAGTAAAGAAACAGGTAGCACAAATCAGAAAAGGTTTCTATGCCATAATTACTCCTGAATATTCAAAACAAGGAATGCTCCCGTACCATTTGTTCATTGACGATTTGATGAAATCCCTGAACAAACCCTATTATGTGGCATTGTTATCCGCATCTGCTTTATACGGAGCAGCTCACCAGCAACCCATGGAGTATTTTGTAATCGCTCAAACACCAGCACCACGAAGTATTAATAGCAAGAAATTAAAAATTTCATTCCTGTCAAAAAACACTTGGGAACAGGATGATATTATTCAAAAAACAACCGATGCAGGTTATATAAATGTATCCTCACCCGAATTAACCGCATTAGATTTATTAGCTTACGTTGAAAAGATTGGTCTGAACCGTATCACAACCGTGTTACAGGAACTGGCTCAATCCATTAAAGTTTCCTCACTATCACGTACAATCAAAAAATATCCGAATACTCCCGTAATTCAACGGCTTGGTTACATAATGGATAAAGTATTGGACGAAAAAAAAATAGCCGATGTGCTATTGAAAAATTTAAAAGACAGAAATGTTTCCCCTGTTTTGCTATCCACTCAGAAAAGCAAGAATGGTCAGTTAGATGAAACATGGAAAATAATAATTAATATGGAAATTGAAAGCGATTTATGATACCCCAAAGATACATACAAGAGTTAATGGATAGAAAGGGTATATATAGAGAAGTATGAACAATCGAATTTATGCCATAGGAGATATTCATGGTTGCTTTAGGGCAATAAAAGACTTGATTGAAAACAAAATTCAGCTAAGCAAAGAAGACAAACTCATTTTTCTGGGTGATTACATCGATCGTGGTCCCGATAGTAAAAAAGTATTGGACCATATTATTGATTTACAAAACAAAGATTATGACATAGTAACACTGTGTGGTAATCATGAATCAATGTTATTAAATGCTTACACCAACAAAACTGAAATATATAAATGGTTGTTGAATGGTGGCTCTGAAACATTAAAAAGCCTCAATATTGATTCTTTGGAGAAACTCGCTCCCAAATACATCTATTTCTTCAGTAACTTGAAACCATACTATGAGTTGGATAATTTTCTATTTGTTCACGCTGGGTTCAACGATAATATTGAAAATCCATTCTCAGACAACTATACCATGTTATGGCGAAGTAAGAAACAATATTATAATCCTTTATTAATTGATAAAACGATTATTCACGGACACTCTCCTGTTCCTATTGCTGTTACTCAAAATCAGGTTCTCAATAATAGTAACGTTATTAATTTGGATGGTGGTTGTGTTTATACTAAAGCTAATTATGGAAAACTAATTGCTCTGGAAATTAAAACTAGAACTATTTTAGTTGTTGAATAAAATAATTGTCTTATATTTGCAATTCGCGAATCGCGAATTAAAAATTATTGATATGAAAAAACACAATGGAATGCGACCACAGGACATAGTGGTGTTGATAAAGATCATATCACTCCAGCAACCCGATTGGAAAAATATAGATATTGCTAATGCTATTCTTATTAGTCCTTCCGAAGTATCTGAAGCACTTAATCGTTGTAAAATTGCTGGACTTATTGATTCAAAGAAAAGAAAAGTAAACATGAATTCCTTTGTCGAATTTTTGATTTACGGGTTAAAATATGTTTTCCCGGTTCAACCTGGTTCTACTGTCAAAGGTATTCCTACTGCTCATTCAGCATCTCCTATTAAAGAACATATTTCTTCGGGCAATGATATATACGTTTGGCCCTATCCCAAAGGAACACAGCGGGGACAGGCTATTGAACCATTGTATAAAAACTTACCAAAAGCAGTTGAAAATGATGAAATGTTCTACGAACTATTGGTAATTATTGATACGATTCGGGTTGGTCGTGTCCGGGAAATAGAAGTTGCCATTGAAGAACTGAAAAAACGATTAAAAAATGCCTGAAAATATTGCAATGCTCCAAACTGTAGCAGCAGGTTTGGGAGAACTGAAAAATGAATTGGTTTTTGTAGGTGGTTCTGTAGCGGAGCTATATGTGGATAATCCTGCAGCATCCGATATTCGTCCAACTCAGGATATTGACTGTGTAATAGAATTAAGTTCAAGAACCGAACATGCCAAACTGGAAGAAGCATTAAGAGCAAAAAAGTTTGCAAATGACACATCACAGGGAGCACCAATTTGCAGATGGATTTATCGGGATATTAAAGTCGATGTAATGCCCACCGACCCTGATGTATTAGGTTTTACGAATATATGGTACGACGACGGAGTAACAAACAAAATAACAAAAATACTGCCCGACGGACAGGAAATTTTTGTTTTCCCGGTGGAATATTATGTCGCAGCCAAATTCGAGGCGCACAAAGGTCGTGGCGGCAATGATCTCCGCCAGAGCCACGATTTCGAAGACATAATCTATATTTTCGACAATTGCCCTGACATTCTGGAAAACATCCAAAATGCCAACGAAGATGTAAAAGAATATCTGAAACAAGAATGCCAAACATTGCTGGCCAACGATAACCTGACAGAAGGAATTGAAACAGCCTTACCCTATGGCTCAGATGAAGAAAATACAGATTTAATTGTGGATTTAATAAGAAATATAACAGAATTAGATTAATTACTTTACAAAGATTTGACATTTTTTCATTAGCATAGATTTAATGTCAAAAAGAATATATTTTAGATTGATAATGAAATAATTATGGAGCAACCCCAAATCATATTGAGTTTACATCGCCCTTACCAAAAGCCTCTAAAGTCAGTCAGCTGGGTATGCACTTTTATTGCTATAAAAAAAAATAAAAAAATTAAGCCATCAACTTTTTATAGTGAATTCTTCTTTTATTTTATAAATCAACTAAATAAGGAATACTCAAAAGCAAAGACAAATATTGAAATTGACGGCGTTCCTTCAGAAGATACTATTTCACAAGTAATAGAATACTTCTCTAATGTAAAAAAAAATGAGAAGGGCCAACTTTTAAAAGAAATTTTAGCAAATAGGAAAAGTGATATTGACAGAAAAATTTATTCAACATACAAAGCAATTTCATACTATATAAATTTTTCTAAAGAAAAACTTGGATTTATTGATGAAAAATATAAACTTACAGAAGTCGGTAAAAAACTTTTAAAATGCAAATCAACTTATTTTTATTTGAGTAATAGTGAAAAATCAATTATTTTCGGTAAATTATTTGAAGCAGATGCTTTAATGATAACTTCAAAGTTACTATCAGAAAGGTTGAAGTCAAAAAATAAATTATTTATTGAGGATTTTCATATTAAATTCATTGAAGATGTATACAAAGTTACATATTTCAAATACACTCAGACTAGTTTAATATCGAATTATGATAATGTTAGGGCAGGTTGGTTTGAACAGTTGAATATATTAAATTCATTTAGTAATATTCGAAAATTTTATATGGATATCATTATTGATAATCATGCATTCAATAATATATTCAACGAAATTCAACAAAAATTTCAACAATATTCATCAGATAAAATTCAAACAGACAATAAGAACCATAAACTTATGCAAGAGTTCAAGCTAACGTACAAGTTAAGCTTAAAAAAAGGTTCTGATGATTTAGGTTTTGTTAATCTACATTCAATTCGAAGTGAAATGAGAATGAGTATAAATAGATTTGAGAAACTTTTATCAGATTATTATGAAATAAATCGTAGAAAAGAAATGATATTATTTAGTAACACTGTTTCATCAATTGATAAAGGACATCGTTTTTACGTAAAAAATAAGCCTGTAATTAAAATTAAAATAATCTAATATGATAAGCTATCAAAACCTTTGGGAGCCAATAACCCCAATCGAAAAAAACATTACACAAATAAAAAGAGATATTCAAGATGGAAAAGTGCCAGAACTTCCATTCTTCATTATAGGTTTAAATAAGGTTAAGAACAATATAACTGTAGATTTAAATCACATCAACGAATTTTTTCAAAGTTGTCTTGTTCAAGCGGATTATGGTAATGGCAAAACAAATTTATTGAAGTATTTAAAGTTATACTTTTGGGAAAATTCTAGTTACAATATCAAAGTTGTCTATACCAGAGCGGATGTTGATCAATATGACATTGTTCTCTTCATGTTAAGAATAATTCAGGAAACAATTATAGATGAATTGATTGACTCGATAAGTTCTATTAAAGACACGATTCCAATTGAATCATTATGCAATAATTTTAATGATACTTTTGGTGCTATAAAAGAGTATGCAGTTAGATTGTTTGGAATTACAAACTCAGAAGATTTAAAAAAAATGATATACCTTGGCACTGGAAGGTTATACACAAAAGGCAGCTTTAATGAACTTAAAATACAGCAGCTTACGAATTATAATAGAAGAGAAATATTGGTTTTATTTTTAAACATCCTAGCATCAAGTAATAAATATTATATTTTTCAGATAGATGAAGTAGAGAAAATTCAGGAAAAATCAAAAACAAGATTCTCAAGTTTTTTGACATCGTTTAGAGAACTTATTGATCTAAGTTCATTCATAAAAGGTCATTATCTAATGACTGCTTTAACTGGGACATCAGGGAAAAGTTCGTCTCAACCTTTAGAAGAAGTAAATCCAGCATTTCATAGAAGAATTGAAAGTAAACTTTACCAACTTGATTTGCTCTCAAAAACAGAGGAACTTAACGAACTTTGTGATAAACTGAATAATTTATTAGGTACAAATAGGACTGATGTTGAAATGTTGAAGATTGTAAGTTCTCTAAGAGGAATGGATTTTAATCGAACCAGTCAAAAAATAAAATTTATTTGTAGCGAATTAAACACAATTAAAAATGAGACTCTGACTCTAGATACTATTCTTTCTAATTATTCTCTAAAAGATTTATTTGATGAGACAAAAGAACGATTACTCAATGAAGGTGTATTTCAGAATATTAGTCGTAGATTCTTTGACCCATTATGTGATTATTTAGATGCATTGAATGTTAAATATGACAAAAAAGCCCAAGGTTCTCAATTGATTTACGATAAAGAATTTGATATTGTAAATCTATTTTGTTTCAACACTGATTTAGACTCAAATATCAATAGATTGATATTTGCAATAAAAGAATATTCAGACAGCAAATTAACAATATTCAAACCAACACAACTCGAAATTACATATAGCTTATTAACTGAAAGTAATATTAACAATGTTGACAAGATTGAAATTTTAGAATATGAGCCTGAAGATTTAATGACATTACTAGTTATGTGCAGAGATGAAAGTTATGAGTTTGAAAATATTAAAAGCGTGATTAAAGAATACACACTCCAAAATTTATAATATGTTTAAAATAAAGAATGAATGTTCATGCTGCAAGTATGATGTCAACTTTCTAGACATCTTGGAGCCTTTTATTGAATTATCAAAGGATATAATGACAAAAACTATTAAGGACGCAAAGTTGGTTGATATTGTCGATTTTAATATAATCAATGAAGAATTCCAAAAAAAACTTGATAGGAATCTAAAAGATAATTCCAGATTAAAAAAGGAGATAGCCAAAAAAAATAAAAACTTAATTGAAAAAAAGAATGATCTTAAAAAAAATGAAAACGAATATGAACGATTAATTTTTGAATCTGAGGAAGTATTCGAAGAATACCTGACAGGTAAAGTATTTAATGTAAAAAATTTGGAATTCCTGAATAATACAGGTATATTATTTTTACTGAAAATAGATAAAAAATTTGTTTCATCAGATGACCGTTATCCGCATAGTATAAATAATCTACTTTCAAAGTTCGGAGTGATAAACAATTTTCAAACTTTATTAAAAGGAGAATTATTAAAATCAACTACAGCTAATTTCAAAAAGTTTGATAAAATACAATTTTATCAAACAAACGATCGACTAAACATTGAAAAACTAAATGTTATTTATTGTCCTCTAATTGAATTTAGCTTTATTGATCAAGAAAAGATACAAATAGATTATTGTGAGAAAGATGATGTATGGGTAAATGTTCCGAAAATAAAGAAACAGTTCAATATCGACATTCAATTGTTAAATATTGAATTGATAAAGTTGTATGATTCTAGTCGTATAATAGGTTTAAAGGTAGATGACTACTTTTTATCTTTTGATTTTGATCTGAAATCAATTATTTCTAGTGAAAAAATTGCTGAATTTTATTGGTTGCTAATTAAAAGAGATGTATATAGACAACAAGTTAAAAGCTTAAGATCAGCACTTTCAGTCCCAGTTGAAAATTTCAAGAGAGTTGTGAGAGAAGAAAATTTTATAAATCTACTTTCTAATCTAAAAAAGAACCTTTATCTTCAGAATCAAGTTTTAGAACCTGAATTTGAAGTTTTTTTTGATTCTGTTTTATCACTTAGTGCTCTTAAACACATCGAAGATTACGAATTCTATGTTCCAGATATAAATGAAGCAGACAAATCGATACTTGGGATATATAAAGAATATAAAAAACCAAATGAAAAATACTATAATCTGATTCATTGGGTCACTAATAAGGATAATGGTAACTACAACCATTTCCATGAAGAAGATTTAAAGCCCAAACAAAAAAATTTATTGAAAGCGATTAAGCCAGAAATAAGCTTTTATTTTCGAAGCAAATTTTTTGAAGATTATCTATATTCAATATTAAAAGAACTTGAATTGGAATTTACTGCTAACTATAATTTGATTTTAAAGGATGAAACTGCCTGTGAAATTGATTTTTTAATATATTATAATTCAACTATATATTTTATTGAAGCTAAAACTAAAATGTCAAGTTTTTATATTGATAGTTACGAAAAAAAATGTAATAAGATTTTAAATAATCTCAATGGCATCGAAGACAAAGTTAAGTTTATTCTTATATCAGCTTTTAGTGATGAAAATTGTGAACAGTATAAGTATTACATTGAAAAATCTGATAAACCGGAATTGAATGTAATAAGACCTGGATTAGCAACAAAAACATATCATTTTGATGTCCCTATACAAAGTCATGCAGGTCATGAGATTACATGTATTTCTGAACCTGTTTATGATAAACTTAAAACAATAATTTCTAATATATGCCTCCATTAAGAATTCCTGTAACTAGATACTATGGTTCAAAAAGAAAATTAGTTGAAAAAATTTGGAATATCTTTGATGAACTTGAGTTAGAGTTTGATTCAGTTTTGGATATATTCGGGGGTTCGGCTATTTTCTCATATTATGCAAAAACTAAAAATAAAACTGTCATATACAATGATATTTTCAAGTTTAATTATTTAATCGGTAAAGCTCTAATTGAAAATAATAATTGCAATTTGACTCCTGATGATTTTGTGAATCTTACAATACCAAAAGATAACGTAAATTATGACAGTATTGTAGAAGATAATTATTTTGGTATTTATTTCACTGAAGAAGAAAATAAAATAATTGATATTGTTGTTCAAAATATTCAATTTTTGAATGAAGAAAATAAAGCATTTGCATATTACGTTTTATTTCAAGCTTGTCTTATTAAAAGACCTTTTAATCTATTCCATCGGAAGAATTTATCTTTAAGATTAAATCATACAAAATCAAATTTTGGTAATAAAAAAACCTGGGAACATAGTTTCGAGGATTTGTTTTACAAATTTTCTCAGGAGTTACAATTATTTGTTTTTAATAATGGCAGAAACAATTTATCCGTAAACTATTCAGCATTAAACTGTCCAGTAAACGCAAATCTTATTTATATTGATCCTCCATATTTTAGTATGAATGGTTCACATATCACTTATCATTCAAGATATCATTTCTTGGAAGGGCTGGCAAATTACAATCAGATTGAGCAATCTCTGTCGAATCAAAAGGCAAATAAAGAGATACTAATAAACAATAATAGTGAGTTTGAAGTAAAATTGAATTTCTTGACTGATTTATCTAAACTTATTGAACGCTATCAAAATTCTGTTATTGCAATTTCATATTGTAGTCCAGGTTATCCAACTATAGACGATATTGCTAATGTTGTTAGAACATATAAACAAAATTGTCACATTGCTAACTTAGGCGATTATTCATATGCTTTGAATAGAAGCAATAAGGGCAAAAGAGAATTTTTAATTGTTGGATATTAAGTTTAGATTTTTTCCAATATGGTTTCATATCCTATCCGCGAGAATTTGTAGTCCGAAGGCTTTTTATTAATGGATTTTCAAACCATTCAATTAAAATGCACCAGGCTTCTCCATTGGCGCTGATTTGCAATCCGTGCCAATACATAATTAAAAATAATAGTAAATTAATAAGCTATATCTTCTATGATTGTACCGACAATGACAGTTCAGGAAATTCACAAAGAGATCCTGGAGGATATTAAAAACTTAGACAATAAACTCGATGGATTTAAAAAAGATTTCAGGAAAATAGTATTGAGAAAAAGTCAATATCCTATTAGTAAGAGTTATGAGTACATTACTAAGGAAAGGAAAAATTTATTAGTCATTGGTTATACAGCCTTAAAAAGAAGTGATAGTGACAATCCAATTATTCATTTTTATGGAATTTATACACGCACTGAAGGTAAATATGCAGCTGCTCCTACATTGGATATGAACATGTGTACTATTTATCCTCCACATTTTTTTAAAAGATACAGAGAACGTGTCGTGAATGATGATACAATTTCCAACGATGATTTAATTAGATTATACTTTAGGAGTGACTGGGGATTTGTAGGTGCAAAAGTAAAACAGGAACACAAAAGTGTGTATTATAATTTTGAAGACGTTGACAAAAACGAAAAGTTAGATATCGTTTGTGTAAATTCCCAAGGATTTTGTTTTGGAGAAAAGCAGGGAAATGTCAACATAATTAAGACTATAGTCACAGAAGAAATGTTGTTTGAAAATCAAAAATATGTTTTTCAAGAGCTAAAAAATGCTTTCATTGAAATGAATAGGGAAAGGTATGGAAAAGCTCCAGATGCGAAGAATCAAAAGTCTTAAACTTGCGAAAAACTGTAATCCGAATCTTTCTTAATCGGCATTTTAACACACTCTCTTACATTCAAACTTCACTTGCGAATGGGGCCGTCTGGAAATTAAAACTAAACTAATACCAAAGATTATATAGAATATAAAACTGCTTATTTCTAATATGTAAAAAATACAAATATAACAATGACATTACTTCAGACAGAGAAAGATATTGTTTATCAATTCATAGATATTTATTTCAAATCAAGAAAGACTGAAATAAACAAGTCATTATTTCATGACATTTCCAACTTAATTGAGAAGAATGTGTTTGTCTCAGTCACTAAAGAAATAGCGAAAATTAACATTAACTCCACTATTTTCAAAGAAGTAGTGTTGGAATATATTGAAATAAATCTAAGCGTTAAGATACCCTATGACATTAAAAATGCCTTTAAATTGATTGAAAAGTTTGAGAAACTAAAACAGAAAAAATTTGGGTATGAAAATATATATAATGCTTACTCTCCAGTAATAGATAGTGTAAAATCGCACATACTATATTCTTTCCACACGCAAAACATTATAAACTCGATAGATTTCTTTCAGTCGTTAACTAAGAAAGAGCAATATCATTATGATAAATATT
>Ga0209373_10000858_pt1 | contig 41516 bp, 27 predicted proteins | sample Higcelweek5metaG_FD_187173 | JGI IMG/M metagenome (GOLD analysis project Ga0209373, IMG submission 187173) | Freshwater pond sediment microbial communities from the University of Edinburgh, under environmental carbon perturbations - High... | ecosystem: Environmental > Aquatic > Freshwater >... | reverse complement strand
TCTATTTACATTGGGAGAACTAGTCTATACTGTTTTACAGATTGATAATGCCGATCTGGCAAAAGCAACTCTGCAAATCATTAATTTTTCTGAAACAAACAGTCTTTCCATACTTTATCTTCTGATTTGCGGCTTTTTTACATCAACAGTCTCTTCTCATTTTGTCAAACTATCAATATCCGAAAAGATCCGCTTTCAATCAAAAATCGAGAATGAAACTCAGCTTGCAAACAGTAACTTAAAAACCGATACTTCAAAAATCACAAAAACACAATTTTTGACTTCCGGGGGAGAACATTCTGCCAGTATTGGCGGAGTTGATGAACTACTTGCAAGTGTTGTGTATTTTATGAGACGCAATTTCAAATCATTTTCTGCGCTTGGATTTACATTTGATAGCGGCTCACAGTGTTTTGTCTTAAACTCATTTCAATCCAAAGGTGTCAATATAAGGAAGAGTACAAAAATTCCTGTCGGTACTGGAATCATCGGCCAGATAGGTCTTGACAAAAAAATATTCATGAGCGGAGACCTCTCTTACTATACATCTAATTCCGTTATCAACTATTACGATTCATCCCAGGAGATAAATTCAATATTAGCTGTTCCAATTATTTCTGAACCTGATGAACTCCTTGGAGTGCTTGTACTTGACAGTACTGATAAAAATGCATTTAAAGATCAGGACAAAGAAATTTTAAAACGATTTTCATCACTCGCAGCGGCTCTTATTACCAATGCCAGAATGAGAATTTTTCAGGAACAGACTGCACGAACTTTTCAGATCTTCTATGAAGGAAGCCATAAGCTTACAACTGCCCTGAATTTGACTGATGTGTTCAATGTCATGCTTCAGATTGGTCCATCTGTTGCTGATTGTACCCGCCAGATGATACTTCTTTTCGATGAAGAAAAGCGTGTTGGAAGAATCATTAGAATCAGCGGAAAAAGTCCTGATATTTTTGAAGGCCTGGAATTTCCAATTGATGCAGGTCTTTACTCGTTTGCTTTTAAAAAACGTCAAAAAGTAAATGTTCATGATTATCAGGCTTATCAGACAAAATATTACCGTTTTCTACCCGATGAAACAAAAGATTATGAATTAAGATCTCTCATTATTTTCCCGATCATAGATGATGAAGGACGGTGCAGAGGGCTGTATTCTGTTGAAAGCAACTCTCCAAATTTATTCATCGGAGAGATTGAAAAGACCTTGGAAACTCTGGTCGAAAATGCATCTGTCGCATTTACCCGTGCACTTTTATATCAAAAAATGGAAAAATTAGCTACCACGGATGGTCTTACAGAACTTAACAACCACCGCCATTTTCAGGAACTGCTATCAAAAGAAATTGAACGTACACGCAGATATGGAACAAATGTCTCATTATTATTACTGGATATTGATCATTTCAAAACATTTAATGATACCTATGGACACCCTGTCGGTGATCTTGTATTAAAAGAAATAGCAGCATGTATCAGACATTCACTTAGAATAAATGACCTCCCATGCAGATATGGCGGTGAAGAATTTACTGTAATAATACCGGAATCAAATGAACAGAACGCATTATTCATAGCTGAACGTATTCGTACAACTATTGAAGGTCATGTCATAATTTCACTCGATCGCAAATTGCATGTTACTGTCAGTATCGGTGTAGCATCTTTTCCTTCGCTCTCTACTTCACAACCGGAACTAATAGATAATGCAGATAAAGCGCTTTATTACTCAAAAGAGCATGGCAGAAACCGGGTCACAATATATGCTCATGGTATGGGCGGGAAAAAATAGACAGATATTTTTTTATAAATTATTAATAATTTTATTGACTTGAATCACAAAAAGGTTTATTTTATTGGTCCAATTGCGAGAGTAGCTCAGTGGTAGAGCTCCACCTTGCCAAGGTGGCTGTCGCGGGTTCAAGTCCCGTCTCTCGCTCCAAAATTACTGGGTTTCCTTAAAGCTAAGGAAACCCATATTTTTTGATATATTAGGCGGCATAGCCAAGTGGTAAGGCAGAAGTCTGCAAAACTTTCATCCCCAGTTCAAATCTGGGTGCCGCCTTTAATTCTTTTCCCCTGAATACCAATCAAATCTTGTATTAAACTTACTATAGCAATATCTTTTTGGTTAAAAACAATCAAATTTTACTGTTTATTTCAAACTGAGAAATTTCGTAAAGGAACCGGGGATGGGATCTGCTCTTTTGGAAGCACAAAATATTCATGTGGTACCCATTGAATACTGAGGTTTTTTATCTTCAATGATGAAAGCATATCGATAATCAGTGAGTACCATGGAAGTGACGTAGATATCAATAACATATCTATATCATGCTTTTTGAGAATTACCTTCAATTCAGTGTAATTCCCCAAAACAGGATATCCATTATACTCCCCGGGTTTTTTTCCATTATGATCTGTCCAGAGTATCCCTATAATTTGTCCCTGTTTCATCTCTTCCACATCCCTGATAATCAAATCCGAAACCGGACCATTTCCCAGAACAATTATTTTACTTGGAGAATACAATACCTGTTTAAACGTTTTTATCATTCGTGGTATTAATTCACGCCATAACACCAGAACAATTGATATCGCCACAGCTGATATTGCAAATGCAACGCGTGAAAACGCAAGGGATTTGAAAAAAAACAGAATCGCGACAAAAAGTACAGATGCCATCATACCGGACAAAAAGGTATTCAAAGCTTTGTATCGATGTTTTTCATATATTCCATTGTATATAAACATTATTAAAAAACAGCCTGACAGCATTCCATGTATCATTAACAACAATAGTGGATTAGCTGTATTATACGGACTGTTTTCCACCCCAAATCTAAGGCTGATTCCCAGCCAGAGCATTGTATTTATTATGGCAAGGTCCATAATTCCCGGGGTCATGTATTTTACTATGTTTCCGGCAATGCTTAAAGAGGCCTGAAAAATAATACAAATAAATATGAGCCAGCCTGGAAAGAATCCTTTCTGCCTTTTCTTATATTTTGCTGAAAAAAGCACCATTGCTTCATAAAAAGCAATTCTGGATTTTATTTTTGATTTTGATGAGCTCTTACCTTTGCGATGAATTATCTGAGTACCCGGATGGTACCAGACCTTATACCCTGCATCACTGATTCTGCAACACAAGTCAAGATCTTCACCATACATGAAAAACCGTTCGTCAAATCCACCGACCTGATTGAAAAGTGTTCTGGTAAGAAACATAAATGATCCGGAAACCGCATCAACCTGAACTGATTTATCAGGATCGAGATATGTCAGATAATACTTGCCAAATCTTTCACTTTTCGGAAAAAGTCTCGAAAAACCCGCAATATGATAAAATGCATCTGCAGGAGAAGGAATACTGCGATGACAGCTCTCCTGAAGTGATCCATCAGTGGAAAGAATTTTCGGTCCCATTAATCCGACATCTGGATGTGACTTAAGAAATTCTACCGATGCTACAAGAGTGGTTTTGGAAATCACTGTATCAGGGTTCAATAGAAGAACATACAATCCCTGTGCTTTTCGGGCTCCAATGTTGCATGCTTTACCGAATCCAACATTGCTTTTCATCTGGATCCAGGTAACGTCCGGGAATTGCGTTGAAATAATTTCCTTAGACTGGTCACGCGAATCGTTATCTACAACAATTATTTCAGTTTTTTCATATAGTTGAGCATCACAAACGGATCTTATTGTTTCTATCAAAAACTCCGGAACCTTGTAATTGACTATTATGATAGAAATCAGAATTTCTTTTTCCGAACTGCTTCCCACTATTTTTTCCGATGAAAAAGTGATACAAATCTAAGCTTCCAGATTAAAACAAATGCCTCACGTATGATTTTTGATGACATCTTGGAAACCCCTCTTTTTCTGTCCGTAAACACAATCGGAATTTCAGCAATCTTAAAACCTTTTTTCCAGGCCGAGTAATTAATCTCAATCTGGAATGAATAACCGGTTGATGAAATCGCATCAAAGTCTAAAGACTCAAGAACTTCACGTCTGAAACATTTAAATCCAGCAGTAATATCCCGTACTGGAATTCCAATTAAAAATCTTGAGACTTTGTTTGCAAAATAGCTTAATAATAGACGTGACATAGGCCAATTCACTACGTTTACTCCGCTGATGTAACGGGAACCGATTATTAAATCATTTGTTGCAATAGCTTCAAGAAAATCCGGCAGATATTTTGGATCATGAGAAAAATCAGCATCCATTTCAAAAATGTACTTGTATTCCCGTTCCAAGGCCCATTTAAAACCACATATATATGCTTTACCTAATCCTTCCTTCTTATCCCGGGTTAACAAAAAAATGCCATCATTTTTTTTAGACATCTCAGTAACACACGCGCCGGTCCCGTCAGGAGAGGAGTCGTCAACAACAAGAATGTGACATTGAGGAACTATCTCCTTTATTTCAGAAATAATCAGATCAATATTTTCACGTTCATTATAGGTTGGAATAATAATAAGAGTTTGAGCAGACATACCATGTTTTCTATTTAAGTGATAAGTTGATACTTTTTCTAAAAATAACTATAAATACTGAATAATTGCAAAGAGATATATTTAGTTTATGTAAATAATACCTTTTCGGCAATTAGTCGATTTTTACAATTTAATATTATTTAACTTCAAATGTACTTTTAATATTAATAATTATCCATATTTTTTTCAATCACCGGTTATAAAATTCCAATCTGCTGATCAGATTATTTTAAGAAAATTTGAATCAGATATTTATTGATTACTGCTTTCCATAATGATATTGTCTTTGTTGGAATACAATGAGGTTTTCTTTTTTTAACAATTTCCTGATTTTAAAAAATCTCTTTTCTTAATTATTTTACAATTTTTCCGAATTTAAAATAGAACAGGAAAATAAAAAAACAGAACTTATTTTATATCCTGGATATTATAATTATAGCTTAATTTTTAACTGTTATTCGAAATGATTTCTATCTTTGACAACCTCATATTCATTTTTCATTTTCGAATAAATATTTTCTGTTTTTCAAAATTTTTTTCATTTTTATAATATCTGATTATTACATATTATCAATTTATGTAAAACTATCATATTTGTATCAAATATTTGCACTTGATCGTATGTTGTTTTGATTAACAAATAATATATACTTTCAAATCAGGTTTTTTATTCAGGATAACATATCGCTTTAATAGGTTAAGGACATCAATTTATGACCATACATTCCCTGTTTTCCCTTTTTGGAGCAGCTCTTTGTTTCGCACTGGGATGTATTGTATTTACTAAAAACCATAGAAGTTCAACGACAGTTGTATTTACAATTCTCTGCATGTTTTTTTCCTTCTGGTCATTTTCCGATTTTCAGTTATGTCAATCTGATAATGTCAATCGTGTATTTTACTGGCTTACATTCACTTATTTCTGGCCTCTCACAATACCTCTGCTGCTTCACTTTATTCTAAATTATTCTAAATATCTAAATAATCATTTTTTACTGATATTTCTTGTTTTCACATATATTACAGCGCTGATCTTCACTTATATCAATCTTTTTATACTTCAATTTACACCTGTTCTTTATTCATGGGGCTGGGGCTATGATTCTCCTGAATCCGCCCTTTTTCTTTCATCGAAAATATGGTATTTTTTTACTTCTCTAATTGCAGCAATTGTATTATTTGTCTATTCCGGAGCAGAAAAATCCAAATCAATTTCAAATCAGACTTACTACATTCTTATAGGAATGGCTGTTTTTTCCCTTGCAGGTTTTACAAGTGAGATTCTTCTGCCTTTCATGTCAATCAGAATACCTGACTTGACAAACACCTCATTTACACTGATGGCCGGATTTGTCGGCTGGGCAATATGGCGGCACAGGCTGTTTTCACTTGATTCATCAACTGCAGCAGATACCATTATCAGCACAATGTCTGATGCCCTTGCGGTTGTTGATCTTGATCATAAAATCGAGGTTGTCAACAAATCACTTCTATCAATGCTTGGTTATCATGAAGATGAATTAATAGGGGCGGATTTACATTCAATTATCAGTAATTTTAAATATCAGGATTCAACACTCACTACTTTAATGAAAAAAGATTTTCTTGCTGATATTGAAACTACATTCAAGAAAAAAGACGGTACATTAATACCTATCTCACTATCATGGTCAGTATTAAAAGAAAACAGTATTTTCCGTGGATTCGTTTTTATTGCCCGTGATATGTCAGAGCGCGAAAGAAATAAATTTATACTTCAGAAAGCTCATGATGATCTTGAAAAACGGGTTGAAGAAAGAACTAATGAACTTAAAAAAAGCAATGAGCAATTGCTTCATGAAATATCCGAAAGAACAGGAGCCGAGCAGAAACTTGCAGATGAAAAAGAAAAACTTGCAATTACCCTTAAGTCAATTGATGACGGGGTTATTACTACAGATGTAAATGGAATCATTATTTTATTCAATCAGGCTGCAGAGGATATGATTGAATGTAACAGTGAAAACATAATCGGCAGAAAGCTTGATGAAATATATAAACCACTTCAGACAAAGACAAAATATGAACACGAATTTGACATTATCCATGAAATAACTAACAATCCATATTTTTCACTATATGGCCGTCAATCAATTTTGATTTCTAAATCCGGAAAAGAATTTACAATTACAGAAACCGGGGTTTCGATTAAGGATCATCAGGACAATACAACTGGATATGTTATTGTATTTCGCGATATAACGGAAAAAAACCATCTTGAGGAAGAACGGTTTAAAGCACGTAAACTTGAATCAATCAGCCTTCTTGCAAGTGGTATTGCACATGATTTCAATGATCTTCTTACAGGCATTATTACAAATTTATTTATGGCCAAAATGGGAATTGACGTTCAATAGAAACTTATCAGTTAATTACAGCTGCTGAAAAAGCTGCATTTCAAGCCTCTATTCTGACAAAACAGCTATTAACATTTGCATCTAATGAATCTACAGCAAAAGAAGAAACATCCATCAAGGAATTTATTGAAAGTGCAATTGGATTTTATCTCAAAGATTCAAAATCTGAATACCACCTTCATCTGATGGATAAACTTTACAATGTTATTATTGACAGAGGACAGATTGACAAAGTTCTCAACAATATTATTCAAAATGCGGATCAATCAATGGCTGAGGGCGGTGTAATACTTGTCAATGCTGAAAATTTTATTCTTGACAATATTAACCCGTCTTTACCTCTTAAACATGGAAAATATGTCAAGATAAGCATATCTGATCAGGGACCTGGAATTCCCGATGAAATACTTCCTAAAATTTTTGATCCCTATTTTTCCACTAAGAAAAAAGGCAACGGACTTGGACTTACAACTGCTTATTCAATAGTTCAAAATCATAACGGCCATATAACTGTGTATTCACAGCCGGATACCGGAACAACATTCACCATTTATCTGCCTGCAGTGGAAAAACCTGATGAAGAAAATAAAAATGAAAAAAACGATTTGCTTTCAACCAATTCTAAAATTCTATTTATTGACGATGAGGAGTTTGTCTTAAAAAGCACAGGCCAATTACTTACCCATCTTGGATATAATGTCTGTCTTGCTGAAGACTACCCTACTGCTCTTACTCAATTTAAAAATGCTTTCAAAAACAATGATCCTTTTGCAGTTGTAATTATGGATCTGACAATATCAAGCGGTATGGGAGCAAAGGAAATGATCGATGATTTCCTGTCAATTGACCCTGAGATCAGGGTTATTATCTCCAGTGGATATATAAATGACCCGATTATGGTTAATTATGCAACTTACGGATTCTGTGGTGCCATGCCTAAACCATATAATGCAAAAGAACTGAATGAAAAAATTCAGGAAATAATCGCCATGGACAATTCAAAGCCGTACTAAAATATTTTATTACTTTGCGCTTTTTCAAGCAGTAATTTAAACCACTCCGGATATACATTATCGTAATAATTCTGCTCAGGTATCACTACTGAACTTTTTGTATTCCAGAATAAAACGGTTTTCCCTCGGTTTTTATCAGATCTTACATATTTGACAAAGGCTGCTGCAGCTTTACCGCTATACACACTGTCAAGTTTTATATTCTCAAGATCCCAAAAAAGTCTGATCGCTTCTTCTGCTCCCGGAGTAGAAATTCCATACCCTTGACCTAATTGTTCTTTATCTATCAAATAATCGTCATTTGAAATTTCTATTTCAGGAAATGATCTATCAAATTTTTTAAAACAGGATAAACCAGAATTGATTAATGCGATAAATTTCTTTTGATCTGAAACAAATGTTGGTACAACCTGAACAGGAATAATGACACTTTTAAGACCGGCAAGTTTAATACCAATTACAATTCCTGCTGCTGTTCCCATAGTGCCAAACGGTAAAAAAATGACATCCGGCTCTTCGAGTTCTCCACTTTTAATTTGATTTTTCAATTCAAATGCAGCATTGATATATCCTGCAAGACCTATGACTGATGATCCCCCTGCCGGTATTATGTAAGGAGAAACACCATCTTTTTGTCTGTATAAAACATCCATTTTTTCTAAAGATTTTTGATGTTCCTCAAAAGTTTCATCATAGCATATCTCTGCGTCACTATAATAATCGGCAATAAGATTCTTTACAATATGTTCACCTTTTTGCTCACCAAAAAGCATGAGTACTACTTTAAAACCACATTCCCTGCCGTAAAGTGCTGTTGCAAGCGCATGGTTTGATCCGATCATTCCACTGGTTATGAGCCGCTTTGCACCCTGTTTTTTTGCATCGGCAAAAATAAACTCGAGCTTTCTTATCTTGTTACCGCCATAAATGGAACCCGCAATATCATCACATTTGCAGTATAAATTATCAGACTCAAATTTTTTATTTAATTGTAAAAGTTTTTTAACCGGTGTAGGTAATTTCCCCAACTGCATATATGGCAGTGTCACTGCCATTTCAGGAAATACCGAATGTAAATAATTCATTTTTCTGCCTGTTTCTTAAAAATCAACTATAAAACTACCAGGAATTAATGCTGCTTTCCTGCAACAACAAAAACACTGCTCCCAAAAGGTAATCGAAGACCGATAGCCAGTAAAAAGTTCTCTATCCTGTTATAGCAGAGCAACAGTCTGTTTATAATAGGTGATATCTGTCATAATTTTACCGCTTAAGCTATTGTTTGTTGGTTTTTAACAGTTATACTTGTTAATATAACCAATTTTTTGTTTTTTAAATAATTATAATTGGCTGATTAAAATTTTTTTAAATAAACAGACTATTCAGCAATTTTTTCTGATACAGACCGTTTAAAGATGTATTCATACTTATAAACATTATTTGTAATATCACATTTTTCCACCTGAAATTTGCATTTGAAGCAGTTTTATAATGTTTTTTAAATCAAAATTATCTAAATTACTATATTTTAATAAATAACTTAAAACGCAGTAATAACTAAATCTAAAGTAGATGAATTACAAAACATTTGATTGATTTTAATATTATATTCATCTGAATTTCACCTTAACCATAGGATTTTCGAAAATACTAATATGAGAATATCAAATATTATTAAATCCTTATTATTTGTGATGTATGCTTTAAATTTATATGCACAAAGTGATTTGTTTTCTTATAATGACAGTTTAGCTCAACCTAAACAATCAAATTCAAATTTTATAAAAATTATTGATTCATCAAATAATAAATCTGTAAATTCATATTTGTCAAATATATCGAATTATAAAGAGGTAGTACTTGATAATTATATTGACAGTACTAAATATATCGTCGGACCTGGAGATGTATTTGTTATCTCACTGTGGGGCATTGAAAAAAAACAAATTGCAATAACCATATCTCCCGAAGGATTCTTCTCCATGCCGATGATCGGGAGTGTCTTTGTTTGTAAACTTCCATTAAACAAAGCTAAAGAACAAATTTTAAATAAAATCAATGAGCTTTACAAAAGTACATACATTTCTGTTGACTTACAACATCTTCGTCATTTTAAAACTTATATAAATGGAGAGGTTAAGAAACAGGGGAGCGTTATTGTTGATGGTAATACCAGAGTGTCTGATATTATTGCATTAGCAGGTGGAATTCTTGATGGCGGAAAACATAGAGGTATCATTATTAAAAATGAATTAGATACCAATGTCAGATTAGTAGATCTTAAATTAGCTGAAAACGCATCAGATTATAAGATGAATCCCTATATTTCAGAAAGTGACAGGATCTATGTACCACCAAGAAAAGAAGTAATTTACATAAATGGCAGCATTTCATATCCTGATCATTATGATTTTATTCCCGGAGATAATGTTTTACATTTGATAAAACTTGCCGGCGGTTTTTTACGTGATGCAGATACAAATAGTATATTGCTTTATAAATATTGTAATTCAACTGATTCCATAGAAATAGTTCGGCTTAATTATCTGGAGGCCTCAGAGTGCATGCTTAATCCGGATGACAGGGTATTTGTTCAGACACTTCCTGATTATCGGAAATCTATTTCTGTTATCGTAAAAGGTGAAGTTTTTTTACCTGGTGAATATCCAATAGTCAAAAACAAAACAAGATTGTCTGAAATAATAAAACTCTCAGGGGGATTCAAGCCTTCAGCGGATATTAGAGCCGCAAATTTAATCAGAAATAAATATAAATATCCAGGGGAATATCAATTTTCAAGAATTAAAAAAATTCCACCTAAAGTTCAATATCCCTATGAGCAGGACTATTATCTAACTAAAAGTACAGAAGGAAAACCGGTTGTTAACATTGATTTTAATAATATTGTGGAAAAATCTGAAAGCGATGTTTTTCTTGAGCAAAATGATACAATTGAAATACCGGAAAAATCATTTTCTGTTAAGATTATCGGTGCAGTGGTCCGTCCTGGTATAGTATCAGTTTCTAAAAATCGTCATATTGGTTATTACATTGAACAATGTGGTGGATTTTCAAAAAATGCTAAAGAAAAGTCCATCAGGATAATTAAAAACAATAATGAAACTATTTCACCATCAAAAGTAAAAGACATTGAGGCCGGAGATGTTATATGGGTACCTGAGAAACGATATGTTGACAGAGTTGAAGTTACAAAGGACTGGGTGTTATTTGTCAGTGCCATTGCAACGACTCTTCTGGCTTTCTTTGCACTTCAAGATTATGTCAAATAATATTTTGTCAATGAGGTTTTAATGAATTCTATCATTCCATTGTTATCTTTTCTAATAAAGAAATGGAAATTTCTATTATTAAACATTCTTGTCTGTTGTGCGTTTGCCATAATATTTACTTTCTTTATAGCAAAAAAGCAATTTATGTCGTCAACAACATTTATTCCCACTGCGTCAAATAACAGTATGCTAAGTCTCGCTCAATTAGGAATATCTAATTTAACATCAAACTCAGAGGTTTCACCGGATCAGATTGAAATAATTTTTCAAAGTATTACATTACGTAAAACAATTCTGGAAAAGTTCAATTATTATAGAAAATTAAAACTCGAAAAATCTCCCAATCCGCTGAAACTTGGTTTAAAAGCACTTAGCAAAGATCTTGAGATTGAAACATCCGAGAAAGGCAGCCTTGGCGTTACAGAAATATTAAGCTTTACTATTAATTGTTATCATACATCCCCTGATACTGCATATATGATCGCAAATTTCACTTATCATTATATTGATTCAGTTATTACTACTATCAGCACTGCTAAAGCAAATGAAACTAAAAAATTTATTAATTTGCAATTAATCGAAGCCGAAAATAAACTTGACAGCATTCAAATAGCATTCAATACTTTTCAAAAAGAAAACAAGGCTTATGAAATTCCTGAACAGCTGAAATTGACAATCGAAGCATATGGTGATTTAAAATCAAAATATCTTTCAAACGAAATCAAGATCAGAACACTATCAAAAGAAATGCAATATGGATCGCCTGAAATTGCACTGTTAAAAAAAGAAAATGCCATACTCTTTGACAAAATGGGATCTCTTGAAAGAACCAAGTCATCAGATGTACTTATTGGATTTGATAATTATTCAGACTTATTGCCCCGGTTTTCAAATTTATTCAGAGAACTTGAAACTCAGACAAAATTAGTATCATTTTTAACCCAGCAATACGAGGAAGCAAAGATAAAAGAAACCAAAGACATTTCTAATCTGATAGTTATTGACAAGCCACTTGTTCCACAGTACAAAGCACGTCCTAAACGCATTTTTTTACTATTGGGTATAGTATTTGTATACAGCTCAATATTTATTGCACTTCTGACTACCTACTTTTTCTATAAAAATCATTTTTTGAAATCACGTTTTTATTATGACCTTAAGAGCAATATATCAAAGAAATAGAACTTCCTTTCTATTTCTTTGTGCATTACTATTCCCACTATTAATTACCATTTCTTTACTTTATTATAAAGTACTTTATTGGGGACTGGCTGTCTGGTTATTACCAATTATATTTATTTTCTTTAATTCATCTTTAATACGAGTAACCTGCCTGACTTTTTTATTCTATTTCCAGAAATACTTCATTCATATAGGAGATTCTATCCGAATATTTCCTGTTGATTTATTGTTTCTATTATTACTTTTTTATTTCATTTTTAATGCTATCAGTCATAATAAAAATACTCTTTCAAATGATCATAGTTTAAAAGTATTATTCTATCCCTATCTTATTTTTTCCCTATTTTGTGTTTTCTCATTTTTCTTCAATCTTTACCGTTATAATGAGATAATACTGGCAGTCTCAACATGGTATTTAATCAGGTGCTTTCAGATTGTACTTGCAATACTGATGCTGTCTTATGTAAAGATACATTCAGATATGATAGAAATATTTTATGATTCAATTATTCTTTGTACATTATTACAATTTCCTGTTGCAATACTTCAGATTTTAAATGGTAATGATATGACAGGTACACTGACAGATCACCATGGATATTTCGGAACTTTGCTTATTATTCCATTTTTATTATCTATTTATAAATTTATACGTTCATTTCAGAATAAAAATTCAATTTCTATTGTCCTTTTTTATCTACTTTCTTCAGTAGCTTTTTTATACATGATTTACGGATCACGATGCAGAAGTGCACTGGTCGGCCTTATTGTCAGCATGTTTTTATATTTATTGAATATTTTCATAAAAAAAGATCTTAAAACAATCGGCATTTCTTTATTACTTATAATACTTGTTCTTTTTATATCTTTAAAATTTACACCACTATCAGAAGTTGTTAATAAATCACTGAACAATTCTGATAGTATATCAAAAGTGGATATTAGTAGTTTGTCAAGATTGCTTATATGGAAATATACATGGATAAACTTTACTGATTTTCCAGTAACAACTAAATTTCTCGGCATAGGTATTGGAACCTTTACATTCCTTCAGCAGCACTTTGTTATCTGGAACGGATCTCAAACATTTACAGGTGCACACCTTAACCTGTTACATGTACTTGTTGAAACAGGTATTATCGGACTCATATGTTTTATAATGATTTTTATTTTTACATGTAGATATTTTTATTTAAATCGATCTTCTACAATAGCAAAAATCGGTTTTTTTATAACAATTTCATTACTTTTCAGTGGAATTACACAGGAAACATTCTGGTTTCAACCATCTTATGGAACACTATGGTTATTTTATGTAATTGTATGCTCATTAATCATTAAACAGATAGAGAATTTTAAAAATAACAATACCTGATTTTTATTAATCATTTATATAACAATCATCTGTTATTTTTGACAAAAAATAACAGATGTTCTATTTTAAAATTCAATTATTTTTTTAAACTGAAAGAGGTAGTTTTATTAATAACTGGGAAAATCTTATACCTTTAATTATTTTAATTTCTACTAAAAATTCTACTGGAAAAAGTATTAATTTATTATGATCAGACTATTTATTCTCATAGCCATTTCAGTCACTTTATCTTTTTCTCAAATTACAAGTTTCAGTAATGATGATCTGAATACAATCAACAGGTCAAGTAATTTTTTCGATAATAAACTGGGTTCTGCAAATCTACTCAATAGAGATGCTGCTACAGGAAGCCGCTCCAGCAGCAGCATTGATTCAAAGTCAAGTATTCAATCAGATCTGCTTGGTTTACAATTACAACAAAAAGACCTCAAATCCAACACACTCAATTCTCTTAAAACAGATGTTTATTTAGACAATATTGTCGATTCACTGAATTATTTAGTCGGACCCGGAGACATATTTTCTGTTAACATCTGGGGTTTTGAAAAAAAATCTTTTTTCCTTGAAATTGATTTAGAGGGAAACATCTTCATACCTGCCAGCGGTATAATTCATATCAATAATACTAAGTTAACTGATGCAAAAAAGTTAATAAATGCAAGGTTTTCTGAAATATATAAAAATATATCAATCAATACATGCCTTTATAAAATCAAAGAATTCAGAATATCTGCATATGGTGAAGTTGTTATGCCTGGAAGTTTTATAGCTAATGGAGCAACGCGATTGATAGATGTTATTAATAATGCCGGCGGAATTACTAATAATGGAAACAGACGAAAGATTAAAATTTCCAACTTAATTGTAAATGATACTGTTATTTTAGACCTCATAAAAGCACAAAATTGTTTTGATCTCAATAATAATCCTTATGTAAAGTTAGGAGATCAAATTTTTATTCCACCCAGAAAAGAAATAATTTCAATTGACGGATTTGTCAGTTATCCCGGTATTTATGATTTTCGCGAAAACGAATCCCTAAGAAATCTGATTACTCTTTCCGGGGGATTTACGCGGGGAGCAGACTCAAACAGAATAATTGTGGTGCGTTATTTTGACGATTTTGATTCAATTAACAGATATACTGTTTCATTTAATCAAATGGATACATTTTTATTAAAACGCGATGACAGAGTCAGTATTTTGTCAAAAAACGACTATAGAGCCAATCTGTCTGTAAATATTAAAGGTGAGGTAAATTATCCAGGAAATTATCCAATACAGTTTCGCAAAACCACAATTTCTGATTTGATTGATCTTGCCGGCGGATTAACAGAAAACGCAAACCTCATTAATGGAAGGCTTATCAGACCAGACGTTCAGTATCCTGGTGAAAAAGAATATATAAGAGTACAAAAAATGAACAATGATTTTCTTTCTTATACGGATAAAAAATATTTGTTCTCAAAATCTATCGAAACAGTAAATACAGTAAGTATTAATTTTAGTGACATTTTAAAAAAAGAGAATAAAAAATATGTATCTGAAATGATTCTCGAAAATAAGGATACAATCATTATTCCCAAGAAATATCAAACTATAAAAGTCCTTGGGTCTGTTTCGAAACAGGGAATTCTCAGATTTGAGCCTGATCACAATTTTCGTTTTTACATTGAAAAGGCTGGGGGTTACAGTAAACGGGCGGATGTGAAATCTGTAAAGATTATTAAAAATGAAAATGAACAGCTGATAGATCCTGATAATACTGTGATTGAGCCGGGTGATGTAATATGGGTACCTGAAAAGTTGCATCATAATAAAATTCGCATAGTAAAAGAAGTTGTTGTATTTCTGGGATCTCTGGCAACAGTTATTATTTCTGTGATTGCAATAAACAATGAACTCTAGTGACAATGTAAGTATCAATGAATTTATTTAAAAAGAAATATTATAAGTATGAATACATCAGATAAAGAATTGAATTTACTCCATATTTTACTTGTCTTATTAAAAAATATCAAAACGATATTTATTAATTTTTTTATCATTGTATTAATCGCAATATGTATTTCACTTATTCTTCCCAAGTATTACAAATCATCCCTTACATTTATTCCTCAGGGTCCGACAAATAGTAATTTATTGTCAATGCTGGGTTCAAGCTTTTCAGGGGACATTTTAGGAAGTTCAAAATTTTCCAAACGACAGTATATTTCTATACTTAATTCCCGTGAATTACAGGAAGAAATAATAAATAAATTCAATTTAATCAAAGTTTATAAATTAACAAAACTACCTAATTCTCTTGACAAATCTCTTATTCAGCTAAATAAAAACATGCTTATTACTGAAGAGGAAGAAGGTGGGCTTGGTATTACTGATATAGTTTCCATAAGTATAGATGTTACTGATAAAGATCCTCAGCGTGCTTCAGATATTGCGAATTTTGCATTTGATCTTCTTAAAAAGAAATCAATTGATTTACAAAGTAAAGAGTTTCAACAAATGATCACATTTCTTGCTGATAGAAGAAAAGAGAATGATTCATTATTTGAAATGTATAAAACTAATTTAAAAGAATTCAAATTAAAATATAAACTTTATGATATTTCTACTCAGGTAAATATGGCAATGCAGGTAATTGGAAATTACCAGGCAGAATTAAGCGTACTGAATACTCAAAAAGCATATTTGGAAACAACAAATTTTAAAAATTATTCTGACCTGAAATCAATTGACCAGAAAATTTCAATTCTGAATAACAAAATTAATTCCATTGAGGACAATAAAAAAATTAACATAATTCCAGGATTGAAAAATTCATTAGATCTATCCAATCTGTATTATGAACTTATGAAAGAAGTTGAAACATATTCTCAAATTGATGTCTTATTGACACAACAGATAGAACTTGCAAAAATCAAGTCCTTGAAAAACTACTCTGACATTTTTCTTATTGATTCAGCCCGGCCTGCTCAATGGAAATATAAACCAAAACGTATTATAATTGTTATTGCCATAACTATATTTTATATGTTTTGTTTATTAGGGTATTTATTTTTTAAAGAAAAGTATATTGATTTTCAAAATAATTCCCCTTCTAAAGTGCAATATTATAAGCAGCTTTTAAGAAACGCCTTATTACATTCCAAAAAGTAAATAGAATAATGTTTTCATTTCTGTTTCACTTATTTTCTCATTTTAAATATTCACAGTTATTTTATTTATGGGCATTTATTGCAGTATCTGTATGTAATTCTCTTTTTACAAGCGAGAGTACATTTCCGCTGCTTACAATTTTCTTTAATTATTTTTATAAATTATTTTTTATAATTGCTGTCTTTTTTTTCCCATTCTATCTTATTCAGAAAAATCAAATAACTTTATATTTTGACAAATATATAATACTCTTCTTTCTGTATATTATATCTGCCCTTCTTTCTCTTTTTTTAAACACCCCTGCAATAAATACATACAATATGTTAATATCATTATTTCTGCCGCTGTTTTTAAGCTTCCTTTTCATTCAGACTGCTGATAACAAGTCCGTTGAAAAAATATTTCTGGCGTTTTTACTATTTGGAATATTGAATTCTTTTTTAAGTATAGGATCTCTTATATCAAGTGGATTTTATCTGATTAAAGACCATTCTGCGATATTTGCAGACAGAAATCTATATTGCCGTTTTCTATGTATTATCTTTGCCTTTGTAACCGCAAAATACCTGCATAATATTAAAAGTAAATCTTTGTTCCGCTGGGAATTATTTGTAATGATTTTAGTCTTCATACAGATATTTTATCTTTTATCACGAAGCGGATATGTTCTGCTGCTTGTTATGCTCTTAATCATTATTGCAGATATCAAATCCCGTAAAATAAAATTGATTTTGTTTTTTATAACATTAGTTTTTATATCTTTATTCTCCTATATGGTTATTAAGCGTATAACACTTGATAAAATGGCTGTAGCGGACTATTCTGACTTGCATAGAGTCAATCTAATTTATGCAGGAATTGAAATGATTAAATTGAGTCCGATAATCGGCATTGGATACGGACAGTCACAGGTACAGTACAAAGACTTTATGGTTAAAGAGCTTCCAGGAATAGAAGGTGTAAAAACAATTCATAATTGTTATATCAGCATTTTCGCTGAGCAGGGAATTATCGGATTGATAATATTCCTGTTATTAAACGGCGGTCTCTTATTTAGTCAATATAAAATAATCTGGAAATATCGTAACTCTGACAGTTATTTACATTTGGCATGCTTTTCATCTCTTCTTACTTTCATGATTCAGGGAACAGTGTATCATTCTTTCGAAAACGAGGGAGTTTATTGGCTTATAGTTGCTGCAAATATTATCAATATCCGGGAATATTCTAAAAAAGCAGTTTCAAAGAATGCATAATTTATCATTATTTTTAATAATAATTGATTGAAAAAATGTGTGCCAATAAACAAATATCAGACTAATAAAGGTGATCTTTCTCTTTTTTGGTGGAAAAGTTTCTGATTTTTATTTTAAAAACCGTTTTTTTCAGTTTATAGTTTAAATAAACAATCATCAAATTTATAATTATAGTATTTTATTATTACATAGATTCAACTTTAAATCAGGACATTTATGAAAAAAATTCACTTTATAGAGCCTCCTCCAACTATTGATTGGACTATTGACTCAAAAATATCAAAAGCTGGCAGAAGACACCCGTGTTTGAATGAAACCGGTGAGCAGACATATAGTTATCAGAATCTTTCCTGTGCTGCTGTTCTAAGAGATAATGGCAATGATATAAGATACTATCATTGTCCAACTGAACGTATCGATTTAAAAATGATCTGTAATAAATTAGCGTCGGATGCACCATTTGCCATTGTAATTCAAATAGAACATATTAATCTTAATGTTGCTTATGCTATCAGTAAACATGCTAAAACACTCGGTATTATTGTTTTTTGGGTCGGTCCATTTGTAACAGCACTATATGAAACAGAAATTAAACACTCATTTGTTGATTATATCATACGTAAAGAATGGGATTACTCTGTTCGTGATGTTATAAATGCACTTGAGGCAAATAAATCATTATCAGAAATTGCCGGGCTTGTATGGAAAGATCTTAATGGAAATGTTATTATTAACAGTGATCCATTATTAATTGAAGATCTTGATTCACTACCAATACCTGCTTATGATTTACTCGACATGTCCAGGTTCTACGAAAGTGTATTCATTCGATTTCCCGCTGCAACCATGATTACTTCAAGAGGCTGTCCTTTTAATTGTATTTATTGCAGTTATCCTCAAACAATTTACAGCCATAAATATAGAGCAATGTCTCCGGAACGCGTTTTAAAAGAGATTAAATATCTTGTAAATGACCTTGGAGTAAAAGAGATACGAATTGACGATGATACTTTCGATATAAAAAAAGAACGGGCTATTGAGATTTGTAAACTTATTACAAAAGAAAAGCTCGACTTTACTTTTTCTGTACAATGCCGCCCTCAACTTATGACAAAAGAAGAAGCCTTCTGGCTTAAGAAAGCCGGCTGCAGAATGGTCCTTTACGGAGTAGAATCAGGAAATGATCAGATTTTAAAAGAAATCCGTAAAGGTACTACTAAAGATGAAATTCGCAGAGGTGTAAAAATTGCAAAAGAACACGGAATAGATGTTTTAAACTGTGTGATGCTTGGATTCTATTGGGATACAAAATCAAGCGTTGAAGATACGATAAATTTTTCATTTGAATTAAATGCAGAATTCACTCAGGTTTCTGCACCAACACCATTACCAGGTACTGATTATTATAAATTGCTTGATGAGAACAATTGTTTTCTTTCAAAAGCCTGGGAATGTCACGACAGCGTTCATCATTCATCAGTCGAATTGCCACATCTTACAAATGAAGATTTGAATAATTATCTTAAAACTTTTTATCGCAGATATTATCGCAGACCAGAATATTTGTGGATGATGTTCTGGCGTATGTTCAGATCCTGGGGAAATTTTAAACAAAGTTTCAGAAAATTTACGGTTCTCTTTACTAAGTAATATGAAATTTCTTCTCGTATCACCATTTACTAATGCAAGCGGCAGTTCAATTCGGTTCTGGAATATTGCCTTACAACTGCATAAACAGGGACACTCTGTTGTCCTTGTTGAACGAAAAGGTGATAAGTTAAAAAAACCCATTTTTTTCTCTGATTCCATAACTTATTATGCAAGCCCCTCAACCGGCAATCTGATTGGAGATATTCTTTTATCATTTATTTTCAACCTGTTTATTTTTGCACGTCATTATGATTGCAATGTTTTTTATGCTCTCAAACCAGCACCAAATAATTGCATTCCAGCCATTATTGCAGGAATATTTGGTAAAAAAATTCTTCTTGATATTGATGATCTTGACTATGCATACTGGCCGCAATCTTTAAAACGCAGTTTTTATAAATTTTCTTTTGATTTTTTTTCAAGGCAATTTCCACTTATAACATATCATACACCAAATCTGAAAAAGTACCTTATTGATACACTAAACATCAATGAATCAAAGACGTACTATCTTGCTCAGGGCGTTTCTGATAACTTTCTTGATGTCAATATCAAAAATAGTAAAAAAACCAAATCTATTATTTATGTAGCTACTCTAAGTATAACCTCCGATTTCGATAAGTTGATTCCAATGCTCACAAATATCTGCAAAATCCACTCTGATGTTCAAATCAGTATTGTTGGTGATGGTATTCGCAGGAGTGATTTTGAGTTATTAGTAAAAAAACATAAAATCGAGAAAAATGTAACATTTACCGGTATTATTCCTCATTCAGAACTTGCTCAATTTATTTGTCAACATCAAATTGGTCTTAACTATATGGAACACTCTGAGGTAAATGATTGCAGGGCTATTTTAAAAATCAGAGAGTACCTTGCTTGTGGATTACAGGTTATATGTAATGACTGCGGCGATGTAGAATTATTCAAAGATTATATTTTTATTGAAAAATCAATTGAACAGATTCAAAAACAACTTATCAATCTGCTGAAGGATACAATTAAAATTAATAATGATGGAATATCATTTGTTAAATCCGACTATACCTGGAAAACAATAATTGCATCTTTTTTGCATAATTGTAATTTGTTATCTTTTTCTGAAAACCGCAGGCAATAATTATGAGAATCGGCATTGACATTAAAGCTTTTAAAAACGGCCAGACTGGCATTGCAAAATACCTTCATAATCTCATGGATTGTTTACAAAAAATTGATCTTGAAAATGAATATTTTTTATTTGAACCACGAAATGTACCTTATAATATTACAAATAATAAATGGCAAAAAGTCACTATACCAACACGACTGCCTGGAATTTTCTGGCAGCAGTTTATACTTCCATTTTATTTAAAAAGAAACAGAATCGATATACTATGGGCACCAGAACAGATCGCACCGGTGATCTATAATGGTGGTGTTAAAATAGTTACTACTGTTCATGATCTGGTAGTTTACAGATTTCCTGATTCCTGTCAGAAATCCAATCTTTACATTCAGAAGTTTCTGTTGCCGCTGACATTAAAAAAATCATCTATAATTATACCAGTATCAAACTATATTAAGAATGAATTACTTGATAAATTTACTTTCCTAAATAGTAATAATTTACTTGTGATTACAAATGCCGGTCCTGACTGGTTGACACCATCGGATTACAATCCAAAAAAACGTCAGCATTTTCTTCTAAGTGTAGGCAACATTGAGCCCAGAAAAAATTTAATCCGGTTAATAAAAGCATTTGAAAAAGTTGACGATCTTGATTTGCGACTTGTTATTGTAGGTCCCAAAGGATGGAATAATTCTGACTTTTATGCTGCGATAGAATCAAGTCCAAAAAAAAACAAAATAGAAACCAGGGGCTTTGTATCAGAGGAAGAATTAAAACAATTATATCTTACTTGCAAAGCACTTGTTTATCCATCAATTTATGAAGGTTTCGGTATTCCGGTACTTGAGGCATTCTCTATGGATTGCCCTGTCCTGACATCAAAAGATACTGTAATGGAGGAAATTGCCGGAATGTCGGCGCTTTACTTTGATCCATTTAATCCTGATTCAATTGCTGAAAAAATTTCACAAATAATTAATTTACCTCATGATACTGTAACATTCGAAAATCAGTTTTCATGGAACAAATCTGCTCAACAATTATTACAAATTTGGAATAGTTATAAAATCTGATAATAATTTGTATTCATAAGATAATATTGTTTAACTTTGGATAAAAAATGAGAATTCTTCAAATAATTGACTTTGCCAATCGTGGTGGTGCAGAAAGAGAAATGTGCCTTATATCAAAAGAGCTGTCATTACGCGGCCATGAAATTTTTCTTATACATCCACCGGGTCCTGAAACTGATCAATTTAAAAAATTAGAAAATCCTAATCTTCATGTATTTCAATTTCCACTTAAACAGCAGAATTATTTAAAAACAATTATCGATTTACGAAAATTTATTAAAGACAACAAGATCTCAATAATTCATTCTCATTTGTATTTTTCTGACTTTGCTGTTTTTCTTGCACGACTTGGCATACCCCGTGTAAGACATTTTATTACTCTTCACATGTATTTACTTAATGCAAAACCAAAGATACCTCTTAGGATTATTCAGATTTACTTTTGTGCATTTCTTACCTATCTATTTTCAACAAAAATATTTGCAGTTTCCCTTGATTTATGCAAACACACTTCCAGAAAATTCTTTATCCCCTTAAATAAAATTGTCCGCATTTTTAATGGTCTGGATTTTAGTCTGTTTTCTATAGATCAGGATAAAATTAACGCAATAAAGCGAAATTACAATATTACTCAACAAGACACTGTTATTGTTAACCTCGGACTCCTTAACAGTGAAAAAGGACAATCTTATATTGTTGATGCAATGTCGAAATTGACATTGAGCAATTCCAACATAAAATGTTTTCTGCTTGGAAGTGATGGCGGATTAAAAACATTAATTGAAGATAAAATCAGAGAATACAAATTAGAGAACAATGTATTTCTACCAGGCTTTCAAACTGACATCTGCAGCTGGCTGGAAGTTGCATCAATATATCTTCATCCAACACTTAATGATGCAATGCCATTATCAATTATTGAAGCAATGTACTTTAAAAAACCAGTCATCACTACTGACCTGAGTGCTTTTAATGGACTTATAATAAACAGGGAAAACGGCCTGCTTGTCAGAAGGAAGTCTGCTCTTGATATTTCAAACGCTGTTTCTGAATTAATTGCTGATAAAAACCTCTATAATAAGTTATCTAAAAATGGATTTGCTTTTGTAAATAGCAACTGTACTATTGCCAATACTGTTGATAATATTCTTAAGTACTACGAAACTTGCAAGAAATAACATTTTATGAAAAATAAAAAAATAAAAATACTTATAATGCTTTCATCTATAGATATTGGTGGGGCAGAGCTTCTTGTTTTAAACATATGCAGGGGTCTTTTAAAAAAAAATCCGGACTTTGAAATTCATTTACTAACTTATTTCAAGGGTAGCACACTTAAAAATGAATTTGAACAGGCTGGTGTAATTGTTAAACAACTATTACTTCCTGATAAAAGTTCTATCTTTAATATCTTAAAAAAAATATTTCTTCCATTAGTTTACATTATTAAAATTCACCCATCGATTGTTCATACACATTTACTTGATACCGACCGATATGGATTACTATCGGCTTTCTTAGGTGGTATAAAACATCGTTTCAGTACTGTTCATAATATAGAAAAAAACGAAGAATCGGGCTTTAAACTCACACGGAAAATTGTATCTATTCTTGCCAGTAAAATCACTTTTGTATCGAATTGCACTTTACAATATTATACTTCAAACAATTCATATCCTTTACAAAAATGTATAGTGATATACAATTCCCCAAGCTTCACCGTAGATTCAGATATTTTTCCAAAATGTGTAAATAATACAAAATCAGTTGTTTCAATTGTAAACATTGGCAGATTAAATTTACAAAAAGGTCAGATATACCTCATACAGGCAATGAAACATCTGCAAAGTTCCACTTACAATTTTACTTTGAATATTTATGGCGGTGATTATCTGTCATTTCAGCCGACGCTCGAAAAAGAAATTGAACAGCTTAATTTAAGCAACGTAACTTTTAATGGTATTACCAGAAACATTAAAGATATTTTACTTAAATCAGATATTATTGTTGCTTCATCATTATTTGAAGGCTTTCATATGGTTGTCGTAGAAGCAATGAGCCTTGGAATTCCAGTTATAGCAACAGACATCCCTCCTCATCACGAAATTCTTGATCCTATAAAGATTTACAAAAGCTTTGTTCCCACTGCTGATCCAGATGCTATTAAAAATGCAATACTTTACTTATTAGATAATGGAGATTATTATACCGAATTGTCAAGGCAGGAGATTTTAAGAGCAAAGGATTTTTCTCAGGAAAAAATGATCGATAATTATTATAATCTTTATTTTAACAAATAATGAACTGACTTTCAATGCTAAAGAAAAACATCGCAATCGTATTTTTTTTAACACTTCTATCAAAAGCACTTGGATTTTTTCGCGATATTGCATTAGTCAATCAGTGCGGAGCCGGATCACAAACAGATCTGTTTTTTGCTGTCAATAGTATTATTGAAACGATAATCTGTTTCTTTGGAATTCAGACATTATTCAGCAGTTCAACAAAATTATTTTCTGAGGTTCAGCACGATTTAACTTACCGCAATCAATTTTTTACCTCATTTTCTGTTACAATCTTACTGATTTCAATTCCTCTAATGATTATTATTGCATCAACATCAGATTTCTGGATTAAATTTCTTTATCCAGGTTTCAATCCTGCCTATCAGCAGCAGGGTGCATTCTTACTTAAATTTTTTGTTATTAATATTCCTATACTTGCATTCTTACGTTCATTTAATTCAGTGCTGGGTGTGCACAGTAGCTTTTACCTACAAAATCTTTTACCTGCAATTTCAAATATAATTATTATTTTTATTATCTATACAACAAGTAAAACACATATTACTTTTGCGCTTTTACTCGGTATGACTATTTTAAACGTGGCTTTTTTTATGATTCAGAGTGTAATGCTTAATAAATTTGGCTATCGATTTTCCAAATTATCAAAAGGCTCTTTAGAGTCAGTGATTAAACGTGTAGCAGAACTGACTGGTCCACTGGTAATTGTTACAATGTCAAATTCAATTTTTTTAATTTTCATACAATATCTTGCATCATCTTGTCAAAACGGAACAGTAACACTTCTGTCATTAGGAAGTAATCTTGTTTTTTTCAGTGTCGGACTTATTTTTATGTCCATATTGAGTGTCGCATTTCCATCAATGACTCAACTATTACATAGCGGAAATGAATTTGAATTAAAAGTTCTTTTAAACAAACTGTTTATTACTGCGCTTTTTATATTTATTCCTGTCAGTATATTTTTTATTTTTGAATCAAAATCGATTGTTACTGGTATTTTCTTCAGTAAAAACTTTACACCTGAAAATGCTTTGCTGCTTTCAGAAATTATACACATTCTTGGTTTCGCAATTTTACCGATGGTTATTTATCTTCTCTTGAACTACCTCTTACAAACATATGCTAAAAATAATTTAACAGCTATCTGCAGCCTGATAACATTTGTTATAGGCATGGTGGTTATATATATTGGTTATCGCTTTGTTGACAGCAGTGGAATTGCTATTGGATTAAGTACATACCACTTTGTTTTTGCCATAACAATTGTCATCAGTGCCCGTAAAATTATTCCATTTAGTTTCTACAGGAAAATATTTATTCATGCTTCGTTTATGTTATTATTATCAATCCTTATAATATCAATTTTTAATTTCATTCCTTTTAATTCATTACTTTTATCAACATCAGACTCTTTTATCCTGAGGTTTTTAAATCCAATAAATTTAATATGTAAATCTACCGGACTCTTATTGACTTATGTTTTTATACTATTTTCTTATCGCTTAATTTTTCCCGACAGTTTTACCATATTAGAAAAGTAAAAATCAAATTGATGATTAATTTGACAAATAACTATTAGAACTGTCGTTTGACATTCTATAATTGTATTTACTATTATAAGGACTCATTAGAAAATCTGCTTTTTACTTTTAAACTGACAGTGAAGATAACCATCAAAATTGCTGCCAAGAAAGCCATTGCAGAACCGAAATAGAAAGGTGCATCGGAATTTACCTTATCATACAATAATCCTGCGATCAAACTTGCTGGTAGTAAAGTGATTCCAAGTACTGCATGATAAAGACCAAAACCTGTACCTTTCAAATCTTTATTTACAATATCTGAAATCATTGATTTCTGACTTCCATCGGTCAATGCACTATACATTCCATATAATACAAATAATAATATATAAATGCTTATATTGTTATATCTGCCAAAGCAGAAGTATACTAAAGCATAAATAAAATAACCTGAAATAATCAATTTATTCCGACCTATTTTGTCCGATAATTTTCCAGCAGGAATTGCAAATAGAACAGAAACTGTATTGAAAATCATATATATAAAGGGTATATATGCCTGTTTTACCCCTGTTTCCGATGTTTTTACTAATAATAACGCATCAGTGGAATTGCCAAGTGAAAAAATAAAAACTACAAATAAAAAAAACCAGAACCTTCCCGGTAATTGCTTTAAAGATATTTTCTTTTTGATTCTTGTTTTATTATCCGTTGCATCCTTAACAAATAAAACAACTGTTATTCCGCCTATAGCTGCAGGAACAGCCGCCAGTAAAAAGATATTGGAATAGTTCAAAGGGAAAAAATATAATACTATAAATGCTGTCAGCGGACCTAATATTGCGCCACTGTTGTCCATTGCTTTGTGAAAACCGAAATTTCTTCCTGTGTCACTGTTTTTTACTGAACTGCAAATCAAACTGTCCCGTGGTGCGGCTCTTACACCTTTTCCTATGCGATCAAAAAACCTAAAAATTAAAATCTGAACAGGACTTGCAACAAATGCATAAAACGGCGTTACTATTGCAGTAATGCCATATCCAATTATCATAAATGGCTTATTTTTACTGATTCTATCACTCCATACCCCTGATAAGGCTTTGAGCAGTGATGCGGTACTTTCGGCAATTCCTTCAATCAATGATATTGTAGTTTTTGATGCACCTATTGACAACAGAAACAGAGGCATTATGCTGTAAACCATTTTTGTTGATGTATCGGTAAAGAAACTCGTTAAACCGATAAAAAAAACATTTTTTTCTAATCCAAATATTTTATTGTTTTTCATCTTTAAAAAATATCTTTGCCGAACGTATCCATAATCAATTCAAAGTGGATTATAATAGTATTCAATATAAGAATAACTTTACAATAATATAACACTATGATTGTATAAATTGCATGAAGAATAAGGGGCGGGTAAAAATGAGACAAAAAAGGTTCCGACATTTCTATCGGAACCTCTATGTTATTTGCCGCCTCGCAGAATCGAACTGCGGACACATGGATTTTCAGTCCATTGCTCTACCGACTGAGCTAAAGCGGCGCATAATTTTCAAAAGTGAGTTTAAAATAATTTATTGGAACATCCAGATCAAGCACCTTTTAACTTTTTAATAAATTCTTTATCAATTTCATAATAATTCTGAATTTCAAAAAACTCATCGAACTGAACTACATCAAAAAAGTGTTCAACTGCATCTTCCGGTTGTTTACTCATTACACCGATCTCTATCATATTGTATACTATATACCCGAAATCATCAGTTTTGGTAATTCCCCAGTGATTCAAAACATCCTTTGCAAGAAGTCCAAATTGTTTTATTGCAAAGAGTAGAAGACCTTTTGCAAGCTCCTGACCTGTAACATGTCTTTTTTCACCTATACTGCTTAAATAAAAATCCAGTCCGGTTAATATAAAATCATACGCCTGAATATTATATCGCGTATCTTTTCCAGAATTTATTATTTCATCACTTATTTTTTTAATTACCTGGGGTGTCAACATTTTTACTACCTGTGTTTCTTGCTACCTGATGAATAACTACATCATTTATTTCCGGCGTTGTGATATGAACAATCTGAAGACCTATCTTATCAAGAAATCGCTTTTCAAAAATTATCATCTGGGATACCTTTACTTTTTCGAATTCATTCATCTGATCGCTTGATATTGCCTCTTTCGATGGAAGCACAATTGTATTTGGATTGACAAATTGTGCCCCTTTTTTCATTCGGTAATCAAGATGAGGCCCTGTTGATATCCCTGTTGAACCGACTGTTCCAATTGTCTGACTCTGCTTCACATAAGACCCGCTGCGTACAAGTATTCTGCTCAGATGACCATATGTTGTTTCATATGCTCCACCATGTGAAATAGCAATCATATTTCCAAACCCACCCTTCCATCCTGCAAAGCTCACTTTTCCATCAGCTGCAGCAGCAACCGGTGTTCCTGTCGGAGCAGCATAGTCAATACCCAGATGAGGTCTTACAATGCCAAGTACAGGATGACGTCTATGATAAGTAAATCCTGATGAGATATGCAAAAAATGAAGCGGAGCTTTCAGAAATTGTTTCTGTACCGCTTTTCCGAATTCATCATAGTATTTCATTGTTCCATCACTGTCTCTGAACCCAAAAGCATAAAATGTTTTAGTTTCACTTATATATCGTGCAGAAAGAATATCACCGTATCCTATTTTTTTGCCTTCTGCAAACTTCTGTTCAAAAACAATCTGGAATACATCACCTTTTCTGGGATCTGTAAAAAAGTTTATATCCCATGCGAAAATATCGGCAAATTTGCTAGTGATTACATCACTGACACCGCATTCATACATCTGTTCAGAAAGTGATGAAGTAAGTACTCCATTTAAAAGACAGGTATAATTTGACGTTTCAACGGGTTTTTTTTCGACCTGAACAGCGGTATCATTCCAACTTACATTGTACCATAACATTGATTTACTTCGAAGAGAAAATTTTTCAACAGCTCCTGATACACTCTTTACAAATTCAATTGAATCACCCGGATAAATAGCCTTTAATCCAAGCGGTTTTAATAATTTGTAAACCTCGTTTGATTTTTCTAATGGAATCTTAAAATCAGAAAATATACTTAAAAATGAGTCACCCGGCTTTACAACAGTACCAATTTTATTATTATGAATGTAGTAATTAATTGGCTTGCTTAAAGCATCTTCAATTTTTTTTCCCCATGTTGAATCAATAATGGGAACAAAAGATGCACTCTGGATATTAGAGGGAGTACCTGAAAAATCGGAACTGGTTTTTTTCCAGATTACTGCAAAAACAGCTATTAAAAACAAAAGCCGTAAGAGAGGAAATCCTCTCTTACGGTTTTTTATTATTGATGATCTCCGGTTGTTTGAATACACAATGGGGCACTTGTCCACTATGGCAAACGTACTAACCGGGAAGGATTCTTACCAGGCTGCAATGACACTTCCTGAGTTACCTCCTTTGGACCTTTGACAAATCTTAAAGTCAGGGTTCCGGACGGCAACTTGATTTCAGATACATTTGTTCTGCCAACCAGTTTACCATTGAGGTATACATCTGCAACAGGAGGAATTGATGCGATAAAGATTGATGCATCTCCACCCGCTGATGACACCTGAGGGGTCGAAGGTCTTGGTGGTGGAGGTTCATCAACCGGTTCTGGCTGTCTCACTACTGGTTCCGGCTCTGGCTCCGGTTCTAACTGTCTTACTGGTCTGACTGGTTCAACAACCGGTTCAGGTCTTGGTGGAGCAACTGCAACCTCTTTTTCAAGAGTGAAATCCTGCTTTAATATGCCACCTGTAAATTCAACATCCCTTGATGTAGATTGGTAACCATTTTTCGAAAGTTGAATAGATAGAGGACCAAATACCGGTTTATCCCATGACAACGGTGTTTTTCCTATTAAATCTCCATTTATAGTAACCGTAGCACCAGTAGGAATTGAGTAAATCTGCAATCTGCTTATTGTAGTTGTTTTCTTAGGTTCAACAACAGCTCTCTCCTGTACTACAGGTTCAGGACGAGATTGAGAAATCCTTTTTGCAGGTCTTTGAGTCTCTTTTCTCTGAGTCACTTTTGGTTTTTCAGTTTCAACACTTTGTGGCTCCAAAGCTGGAGGAGGAAGTGTTGGTTCTGAAATTGCAGGTGGTGTTGCCGGTGTTGATGCAACTGGTGGCGGCGTTGGTGTTGTCTGAACCGCAGAAGGAACAGGTTCTGATACTTTTGCTGTCTGTTCTGTTTTAGAAAAATTAATTACGCCGGTCATGTATAAAACTGCAAAACCAATACCTGAAATCAATACAAGAAGAACTGCGATCAGACCAACAGGAGACTTCTTTTTTCGTATTTCATCATCAAGCAGATCCTCTTCACCTTCAAGAGATTCCTCACGAATCCGGGATGATGACTCTGCTTTAAACTTATTTCCTTTTGGTGTAATCTCTTCAAGTTCTTCATTAAATGAAAAAGACATCGGTGTTTCAGGCTTCTTTGGTGACTGAGCCGCTGGTGCCTGTTGAAAAGACTGCGTTTCCGATGAAAACTCTGATGCGTGAGCTGCTCTTGCCTGATCCGCAGAAAAAGGCGGACGAACAGGCGGCTTCTGTGGTGGTTCAATAGTACGTCCCTGAACTGGAGGTTGTACTGTTGGACGAACAGGTGTCACTGGAGGTGGTGGCGGTGCAAATTGTCGAGACTGAAACTGCGGCTGTTGTGTCGGAAAACCAGGTTTGGAATATGGACTTTGAGGCTGCATTGGTCTTGATACTGGTTGACGTGGTACATTTTGTCCATATGAACCTGTTTCACCATATCTATTTACGTTTCCACCAAAATCCTGGGATTGTTGTTCCGGCTGACTGAAAAGTGCATCCGGAGCTGGCTGAACGGGTGCTGAAGATCCACCAAAAACAGATCCTATTTCGGAACGTAACTGATCAAATTCCGATTGTCCCTGCTGATAACCTCCTGCATTCTGAGACATGTACGACTCAGAAATTCTTAATACTTCATCTTCAGAAGTAAAAATGCGTAACGAATTGATAACTCCAGACTTCTGAAAAATCTGAATTACTTCAGGTCTTGGACTCAAAAGTGCAAAATTACCACTCATTTCAGTAATACTCTTATTCAAAAACATTATTACATTAATACTGTCTGAATAAATGTAGTCCAGTTGAATGAGATCGATTATTACATTTCGTTTTCCGGTTGCTACATAAGAACTTACTGTCTCTTTCAGCAGCGTTGAATCAAAGACTTCACCATCTTCCAAAACCGGCTCAATAACATCAAAAAGACCGACTGATCGAATATGGAAGTTAATAATAACCTCCCTTTGAAGGGTTCGTTTATAATAGTGCGATTAGTTACCATTTTAATACGCCAGGCAGGAGTCGAACCTGTGACCTTCGGCTTCGGAGGCCGACGCTCTATCCAACTGAGCTACTAGCGCATTTGTATTAAAACTACAAATATATGAATACAAATATATAAAGAAGAAAGTATGACTTTCAAGATCAACATTAAACAATGATATCCTGTAAGTCAGCTGACATTCTATTTATTTATATATTTTTATATACCAAATATCTACTTCCTTTTAACAAATATAGAATAGCGAATGTCAGTGTTCAAAGAGATATTATTATAGTTCGACACTTTTTCTGACTAAAACAGCTGATTTTTGAAATATAATCCCACTTAATGTTAAAAATTAAATCAAAAATCGCTTAAAAAAATATAAATAAAATTTATAGACTGCCTTTATGAACATAAAAATTGACCAATAAGAACTTATGAGACACTTGCCTTACAAAAGACTTTTTAATCATAAGACACATATTATTCACAAAGAAGAGCCGCCAGATTGGAATTTCTTTTTAGAGAACTGTTATTTTTAACTGCAATTGAAAGCGCTCTGCTGCTCCCAACCATTACACAGATTTTTTTTGCACGTGTAATAGCTGTATAAATTAGATTTCTTTGAAGCATAACATAATGCTGAGTTGACACAGGAATAACAACAGCCTTAAACTCACATCCCTGACTCTTATGAATACTTATGCAATATGCCGCCTGCAGTTCATCAAGATCACTGATTCCGTATATTACTTTTTTATGATCAAACAACACGGTAAGCGATTCATCATGAACAATATCAATTACCTTTCCAATATCCCCATTGAATACTCCCTGATCATAATTATTTCGAATCTGCATTACCTTGTCACCCAGAAAAAAAGTATGTGTACCTCTCACCAGTTTCAGTGGATTGTCATTGAGTCTTACCTGCAAATTTACATTAAGGTTATCAGTCCCGAGAATTCCGTTATGCATTGGTGATAAAACCTGAATATCATCAACAGGATCAAAGTTATACTTTTTCGGAAGGCGTTCTGAGACAAGATCAATAATCGTCTGAAAACACTCATGAGGATCTTCACGTACCAAAAAAAAACAGTCATCAGACGACCCATTTGCAAACTCAGGTACAATGCCACTTATCATTTCATGGGCAGCAGTAACAATCCTGCTTGCTTTTGCCTGACGAAATACTGTAGTGAGATTTACATGAGGTATTTTATTACTGAGAATGCAGTCGCCAAGTACATTGCCTGCGCCTACAGAAGGCAGCTGATTATTATCCCCTACAAATATCAGTCTTGTCTGATTTCCTGCGGCCAATAACAGACTGCGCATTAAAAGTAGATCTATCATTGACATTTCGTCAACAATCACAACATCTGCTTCAAGCTGGTTTTGATCATTTTTCGCAAAAGTATAGCCATTCTCTGATGGCCTGAATTCAAGCAGACGGTGAAGCGTTTTTGCAGTGCTGTTTGCAATACTTCCCATTCTCTGTGCTGCGCGCCCTGTCGGTGCAGCAAGTAAAACCTTTTTATTATTATCCCTGAAAAACGAGACAATAACCTGTAAAGTCGTGGTTTTACCGGTACCGGGTCCGCCGGTCAGTAAAAAAACAGTATTAGATACGGCGCATCTTACTGCGTCAAGTTGTCTGGGGTCAGCAATCCAGGACTTCTCCTGCTGATATGCGCAAAGCCACTTATCAATATTCAAAATGTCAATGTCTTTTATTTTATTATTTGTCTTTTTTTTAAGATCTTCTGCAACGAAACATTCTGCATTGTAATAAAGGGGAAAATAAACATTTTTTCCATTTTTAGTAAGTATTTTTGCATCAAAAGCATGATCAAGTGAAAAAACGACATGTTCCTTTTGTACATCAAGTATATCCGTGGCTTTTATAATAAGATCATCAATGTCCTGATAAACATGGCCGTTTGATATAGCATCCTGCATAATGTAAACAAGCCCGGCCCTGATTCTTTTATAAGAATCATGCGTAAAGCCCATTTTCTGCGCTATCTGATCTGCTTTCAAAAAACCTACGCCCCAGACATTTTCAACAAGCGAGTAGGGGTTTTCACAAATCCGTTTCTGAGAATCGGCACCGTATACTTTATAAATTTTTAGTGCAAGATTGAGTGTAACGCCGTATCCCTGTAAAAACAGGAGCAGACTTCTAAGATGTCTCTGCGTTTCCCAGGTGCTTTTAATTTTGTCACAAAATTTTTTCCCGATACCTGGAACTTCCTGGAGCCTTTGCGGCTCATTATCAAGAATATCAAGAGTTTCAAGACCAAATTTTTCAATAATTGATTTTGCACGTGCTGGACCAATATTCGAAAATAATCCTGAACCAAGAAGTGTAGAAATACCATCAAGTGTTGTCGGCCTGACTATTTCAAAACTTTTTATTTCAAACTGTTTTCCAAATTTTTTATGAATTACCCATTCACCATTAATGATAATAGATTCACCTGTACCAATTGACGGCATAATTCCCGCACAGGTAATCTGCCTGACATTGTTTTCGGGTGCAAGTTGAATGACTGCAAAACCAGAATCTTCATTCTGAAAGGTTATGTCCTTGACAATTCCCTTTATTTGAATCATTGTAATATATTATAATTTAAGAAGTTGAGTAACTTTAAGTGAAAATAATTTTTGGATAAAAAAAGGGTGGATTACTCCACCCAGAAACTTTGTGCTTACCTGATTTATTACATGCCAAAAGATAAGATAGTCAGCTAACTATACTTTTCTTTTTTTATGTCTGTTCAGGCGACGACGTTTTTTTCTTTTATGCCGATTAATCTTGGCTTTTCTTTTCTTTTTAACGCTCGACATCGAAAATGGTTCCTTTCAAAAATAGACCCACCATATTATACAGAACACTAAATATGAATCCTGCCACATATTTGAGTCAAGTTTAAACGCCTCGAATTCAAAATATTCTCTATTTTCTTATTGATGTATTTAAGATATAATAATCCCTATGGGACAGGATATAATAATTACATCTATTCAAAATGATCATGCACGTAAAGTAATCGCGCGTCTTATTTGCCAGAAACAATCAATATCACTTCAAAAGGCATTAGATATTACTTTAAAACCTCCTTTTATATTTCTTAAAGATGCTTCAGATGATGAAATATTACAGACTGTGGATCGTTTTGGTCCACTTGGGATAACTTTTAAGAAGATTTTATCAGAAAAAAAACCGGAAGTAAAACCTCTGTTTTCTTCCTCCATTCGTCCACCTGATGCAAATTTGACTTTTTCAAATCCGGTTACAACTATAAAAGCAGATGCACAACCTCAAATAGTTCATCACCTGCCGATTGATGAAATACCTGTTATTACAAAAAAACCTGAAAAAAAGATCCATTGGTCAACTATTTTAATTGTATCAGTAATTATATTGCTGCCGGTTTTACTGATAATTATTTCAACAAATAAAAATCCGAAATCTCTCCTCTCCGGATTGAACATTGAACCCGTATCAAATGATAATAAATCTCAAAGTGTAAACAACAAAAAGAATATAAATATATCTGCAATTGACAAAGCAATATCCAGGGATTATGCAGATTCCGCATCTGAATATAGTGACAACTCAGAAATGGCGATTAAGTTTTACAAATTGGCAATTTCATTTAACAAATACAACTATAGAGCCTGGTATGGACTTATGAATACTTACTATAGTATGAATGAATTAAAAAAAGCTGACAAAGTCAGGGATGAGATGATCAGACTTTTTGGAGATAATATTTTTAATATTACAACAATTGTTGAACCATTTGGAAAAATCAGAAATGCCGAACTCAGAAGCGACAGCAGTTATTACCTGGAGTATAGTTCCAATTCATCAGCAAAAAAGCAGCTCGTCAATGAATCCTATCAGATTATCCGGGCTCTGAAACCAGGCTGCAACTGCGTGTCAATTGCCCTGTTTGCATCAGAATCAGCAGGCAGGGGATTAATTGTACATATTAAAAAGGATACACCGTTTTATTCCCTTTCGGAATTCGAAAACGCTGCATCTTTTACATTTTTAGAATAAACTCATTTAGAATCATGCGTCAAGAAAAAAACTCAGAAGTGTAGCTATTGAATCATTCATTGACTGCGGAAAGTCTGTTTCCTGTGAGTAAATCTGCAATATTTCAAGTATCGCCAGAAGATCCGACCTGCACATCATTTTATTTGACATATCGGAAAGATACTCAACAAGCGGCTCGATTGCATCATAATAGAAAACCACACGCTCCTGTGATTTTTCTATTTTATCAACTTCATCAAGCAGCCTTTTTCCATATTGAATGACAATTTCACGTTCATCACTTGTCAAATCAACCTCAATAGTTTCCTTTGCTTCCATTTCACTGAGATGAAGATCATAAAAATTAAATGATCTCAGACGTTCAATGGCACCAGCATATTTAAATGAATAAAGGCCGTCATTTTTCGCAAAGTGCTCATCAAGAAGTTCATGTGTTTTTTCAATATAGTCCTTATGCACATGAATCGTATAACGCTTTACTGCTTCACTTTCAATAGGAATTGTTTCTGAAGATTCATCATTGTCAACATAAAAAATTATTTTACTGTCCCTAAGTATTGCCACTGCAAGAATAATATCTGTATGAGAGAACTGATGATCAAAAGAAACAAAGTCCTTTGTATCAAGAGGCTTCTTCTCATCAAGCCCGGTCTCTTTACTTTTCAAGAAATTATCTATTTCTTCCTGGCCGATATTTCTTTTGTCAATTTCAAACTTAAGTATTTTCAGAGCATCTGGAGTATATTCTTCCTGACAATCAATAAACTGTTCCAGAAGATAATCATTACTGTATTTACGGACTGCTTCCTTAAGTTCTTCCATATTCCCCTGTCCTTTCTTATCACAAAAACAATATTTGCATATCTGCAAACATGGCTTACGTCTCTTCAATATTTATTAAATATATTATATGCCTTGTAACCATTTAAAAAAACAGTCACTTGGTATTTCATTACATTATCCAGTCATTTATCTGCTGCATCGACATTTAGATATTATTATAATCTGATTGATAAAAATCTGACGTTTTGTCATTTTTTAAAATACATAGTAATTTGTCGCACTGCCTTATTTTATATTTTTCAACCATTCAAGGGTACATAATTTATTTATTTTGTCATTTTTCCAGATATCTTAACATAAAAGACAAACTATGAATTCAGTGTTTTTTTAAAATAGAACCGTTTTTTGTATCTGCAGCTTTATTTATAAACGTTTTAATTGTAATATTCTCATTGTAATAGAATCGCAGCTTTAATGTTTGATATCAAGTTAAATTAAATTTAAACCGATAATTATAATGTGAGTGAAACATAGAAAAGGCATTTTAAAGAACACTCTCCATTAATTGTATTTTTTAAAGGATTCTCTGTATGTTTCCAAAACTTTTTGCTTTTGATCTTGATGGTACATTACTGAACAGCAAAAAGGAGCTGTCTTCAAATAATATCAGAGCTCTGAAGGAAATGCTTGATCTGGGATGTATTGTGGCACTTGCATCAGGCCGAATAGGAAGCAGTATGCAGCAATATGTCAGTAAAATTCAGAACACGATAGCATTACTTACTCTGAATGGTGCTGTTGTTTATAAAAATGCTTTTGATATAACAACTCCTATTTATAATTCTCCACTTCCTGCTGATTATGCAGATTTCCTGATTGATTATGCATACGATAAAACTTTTGCACTTAATTATTATATCGATAATAAACTATACGGTGTTAAGCATGATGGCAGTATTCAGTGGTATGATCTTTATTTCAATGAAACAAGAAGCCACTATTCTTATGTGACAAGTTTCAGCCATTTTAACGGCAAAGCGCCATCAAAAATAATCTTTATCGGGGATCCGGAAGAGCTTGATAAAATAGAAACTTATTTCCGTTCAATCTGGAGCGAATCAATTTACATATGCAGAACATGGGATTATTATCTTGAGTTTTTGAACATTAATGCAAACAAAGGAACTGGCATTGAAGCCCTGGCTTCTTCATATAATATCAATATTGAAGATGTAGTAGCCTTCGGCGATGCACCCAATGACATTCCGATGCTTGAAAAAGTCGGACTTGGAATCGCTATGAAAAATGCTGATCCAGAAGTAAAATCCGCCGCACAAAGAATTTCATGCTGTACAAATGATGAAGATGGTATAGCGCGGGAATGGGATTTGATAAAAGAAGAGTTTTTTATAAATAAGACCTGTAATTGAAATAGGTTGACAACTAAAAAGACATATCTGGCACATATTTATTTAAAATATAATTAAAATAAACCCCGTTATATGATGAATGTTTCTGTTTTCTCATGACGCATAGCTGCAACAAGTGGTATATGAATATTGTTCTTTTTAAAAATTCCACCAATAGTTTCAAGTGCAAGTGCCGGTGAATTATGATCATTGCTCAAATGACATAACACAATTTTCTCAGGTACAGCATCTGTCTTATCAAGTATCTTCAGCAGTGCTTCAGCGGACTGGTCATTTGATAAATGACCATAATCCCCGGTAACACGTTTTTTATGAATATATGGCCTGTCAGGATTTTTCCATAGAAGTTCAACATCATGATTTGCTTCAAGAAAAATAACTTTAGACTCAATAAATTGTTCTACAAGGGAATCCGGAAAATGACCGAGATCTGCAGCATAAGTACACTTCATCCCTGATGCATCAATTAATGAAAAACCAGATGTTGTTTTTAATGCATCATGAGAAACCTCAAATGGTATAACCTCAATATTTTCATCAATTTCAAATGGTGCGTTATTAAATTTCCTTATTTCAATATTTGACATAACCTTTGTTCCAAATGCTTTCCCCATTGCTGAGAGATTATCTTCATGAACATAAAGCGGAATATTACACTTTTCACATACCTTGAGAGCTGAATAATTAATATGATCAGAGTGTGTGTGGGTAATTAAGAGACCGCTTAACTGTTCCGGTAAAAGCTCAATTTCATCAACAAGCAATTCACGCATCCTGCGCTGGCTCATACCGCCGGCATCAAGCAGTAATTTTGTCTCCTTATATTTAATATAAGTACAGTTCCCGCTTGATCCACTTCTGAGAACACAAATCTCCACTAAAAACCTCAATACTTTCAAAAACAGAAAATAAAACCCTAAATGAACAATATACTAATAAATTGAAAGATGAATATAAATTTAATCATAACATGATGATTTAACAGTAATTAAAACAATAATAATAATAATTCTGACTTTACACACAATTTCATTTAAGATATATTCATTTTAATGATCCGGGCAAACCTTATTGCCATTTATTATCTAATTTCTCAAATGATTTTATGTTTGGGGATTACCAAATTGTATTTTGAACCAAAACTGAATAGCCAAATCGATTTTTTCTGTTTTTCTATACGCAGTCTTTCATTATAAACGAGTGTAATACCGCACATATAAAGTCTGTTTTGTTTGCCTTCTTACGTTTTCAGGAGATTCAATTGTATGCAAAACAAAAATGATAATTTCTTTGATGAAAATACATCAGCTGATCAATCTACTGATCAACTGATGAAAATGATTAATGATTACGACAAAAAAATCGTCACTGACGTAAGGCCGGGAACAAAAGTACAAGGTTTGGTTGCAAGAATCGGATCAGAGTTTGTATTTGTTGATATTGGAAGTAAAAACGAAGCCATGATGAAATTAAGTGAATTTTTCAATGATGAGCATGTGCCTGTAGTAAAAGAGGGTGATAAAATCACAGCGTTTGTTATTTCAAATGATAATAATGAAACCATGCTGAGCAAAAGTCTTGGTGGAAGCAGTGCTGCAGTTGATGAACTTATTGATGCAATGAAAGACAGGGTTCCGGTACAGGGAAAAGTTACCGGCGTCAGCAAAAGCGGTTTGAATGTAAAAATAATGGGTCACAGAGCATTCTGCCCTGTTTCGCAGATTGATATTAAATTTACTGAAGATGTAAACTGCTATCTTGGAAAAGTCTATGATTTTATGATCACTAAAGTCGCAGAAGGTGGTCGCAACATTGTTGTTTCACGTATTCCCCTTCTTGAAGAACAGCTTGGAACAAAGTTGGATTCACTTTCTGAAAATATTGCAGATCGTAAAGTTCTTAAAGGTAAGATTTCACGTATAACTGATTTTGGTCTTTTTGTTGACCTTGGCGAAATTGAAGGCCTTGTGCATATTTCGGAAGTATCCTGGGAACGTGCAGACAACCTCAATGATTCTTTCAATGTCGGTCAGGATATAGAATGCATACTTATTGGAATAGAGAAAAAAACACCTTTACGCAATTCAAAAATTTCACTTTCCATAAAACAGGTTCTTGATAATCCCTGGACAACTATTTCATCACAAATCTCCGTTGGCCAGACTATTCAGGGAAAAGTTACCCGTCTTGCAAATTTCGGAGCTTTTGTTGAAATAGCTCCGGGTGTTGAAGGACTTGTTCATATCAGCGAAATGTCATGGGGCAAACGTGTTCATCACCCATCAGAGATTGTCCAGGAAGGTGCACTTGTAAATGTTAATATTCTTGCTGTTGACACATCAAAAAAGACTGTTTCTCTCAGTCTTAAAGATGTAGCAGATGATCCCTGGAAAGATGCCGATCAGCGATATCTTGTCGGTTCTGAAATAACAGGTACAGTTGCAAAGAAAACAAAATACGGATATTTTATAGACCTTGCAGAATCAGTTACAGGTTTACTTGTATTTTCAAATATTGTTGCTGATAAAAAAGACACACTCAAGGAAGGTGATCAGATTGCTGTTGTTGTTGAATCAATAGATCTTGACAGCAGAAGAATTTCTCTTTCACTTGGTATGAAAGATGCCCGTGAACATCAGGTTGATGTCTCTGAATTTATGAAAAAGCAGCAGCACAAAGCCCCTGAGCAGGTTAAGAGTTCATCAACAGAATTCGGAGCAGCCCTGTCTGCAGCACTAAAAAAGAAATAAATCTTTTTTTAAAGGAACATACAAATGCGAATTCTTGCCATAGGCGGAGCCGGATATATTGGAAGTCACGTTGTCAGAACACTCATTGACAAAGGTCACTGTGTTACCATTTTTGACAATCTTTCATCAGGATCAAAAGGAAATATTGGTCCTGATACATCACTGATTGAAGGTGATATTCTTAATTATTCTCAATTAACTGCTGCTCTTTCCAAAGGGTTCGATGCTGTATTTCATTTTGCTGCCCTTAAAGCAGCAAATGAATCAATGATTCTGCCGGAGAAATATTCTGTCAATAATATCACAGGTGCAATCAATATTCTAAATGCAATGTGTGAGACCGGAATAAGTAATTTTGTATTCTCATCAACTGCCGCTGTTTACGGTGAACCCAAATATATTCCCATGGATGAGAACCATCCTGTAAATCCCGAGAATTATTACGGATTTACAAAACTTGAAATAGAGCGCATTCTTTACTGGTATGACCGTCTGAAGGGAATCAGATTCGCAGCGTTAAGATATTTTAATGCTGCCGGTTATGATATTTTTAACCGGATCAGGGGACTTGAACAAAACCCGCAGAATCTACTTCCGATAATCATGGAAGTTGCAGCCGGAATACGTCCAAAAATGTCAATTTACGGAAATGACTGGGATACACCAGATGGAACATGTATCAGAGATTATGTTCATGTCAATGATCTTGCCGATGGACATGTCCGAGCGCTTGAATATATTGTTGAAAAAAAAGAAAGTCTGACTGTCAACCTTGGAAGCGAGCACGGAATAAGTGTAAAGGCAATGATTGAAAAAACCCGTGATATTACCGGCGAACAGATTCATGCTAATATCGCACCACGCCGACTTGGAGATCCTGCAAAAGTAGTTGCATCATCAGAAAAAGCATCAAACCTTCTTGGTTGGAAAGCAAAATACAGTGACGTATCAACACTGATTTCAACCACATGGAATGTTTATAAAAGTTTACGTAAATAACAAGTTGTCAATTTAACAAACTTGGTTGTGAAAAGATTTAGCCGAAATCTATTTTTAGATTTCGGTTTTTTTTTATAAACCTAAATCAGCTTTTTTTTCAATAATTATCACATTCTTTAAAATTACTCACAATGCAGATATTCATCATTATGATGACATGTAAATACAACGCTTCAGATTAAAAAATAATATTTCTAAAATAACTGACCTTTATTGACAAAATGTGTTACAGATTCT
>Ga0209373_10000857_pt1 | contig 41609 bp, 33 predicted proteins | sample Higcelweek5metaG_FD_187173 | JGI IMG/M metagenome (GOLD analysis project Ga0209373, IMG submission 187173) | Freshwater pond sediment microbial communities from the University of Edinburgh, under environmental carbon perturbations - High... | ecosystem: Environmental > Aquatic > Freshwater >... | reverse complement strand
AGGGGGAGAAACGATGGGCTCAATCATAGCCCAACGTTGGGCAGATATTTCGTAGCGGCCTGACATGCTTGAGCTCCGCGCAAGAGGAAGTCAATTTTAGTCAGACCGACTTTTCAGACAAGCCCTAGAGTTTACGAACCAAGATACCATATATCCAACTGCCAAACACTACAAAAAATGCGGAAGCAAAATAGATTTGATAGGTACTTTGCTTGGAGTTATAGCGACAGTGCTGATCAAAAACATAAGGACGGCTACTTTATTATTAATATAATAAATAAAAACACTGCCAAACCAGAGCTTAAAAAAATCAACGTATGTAAATTTTGCTTGGAATACTTATCATTTGATGGATTTTCTGTTAGCTGGAGTAAAGATAAAAAGGAAAATTACGTTAAAGGCTTTACCCCTGAAACTTTCTTTAAGACCTATGGGGTCAACTCGACTATAATTACAAAACCAACAACCCCACCGGATAGGCCAATTGACATCTACCCACCAGATTGGGGGAAAATTAGTCAAGCATATAAAATCCATATTGACTGGACATGCCAATCGTGTAGAAAAAACTTATCGGCAAAGTACTTGCAAAGATTTTTACATGTACATCACATTAATGGACTTAAATATGAAAATCATCCATCTAATTTAAAAGGGCTGTGCATTTATTGCCATGCTAAAGAACCAGCGCATGGACGCCTAAAAGCAACTCCTGACTATGCTGCGTTCAAAAAAATATTCCCTGACTGAAATAATTTGTCTCACATCAATAAACATCAAAGCAAACGCCCATCCAACACAAGCCGCTCCACCTGAATACAGGCTCTGCTCGCCTCAGGATGGGCCGGGTTAAACAGGTAATTAGTGGTATGGGGAATGATGGCGCTAGGCACTGGCAATAACAGCGCACTGCGCCCATCCAGAAAATGATCCCCCAGCCTGCGCGTACTTTCCTGATCTGTGCGCCAGTGCTCGGCTAGGCTGGGTGCTTCAGCTAGGGACACTGAATCAGGTAGTTCGATACGAATCAGTTGCAGCGTGTTGGGAAAGTCTTCTGGATCAATTTCCAGATGCACCAGCACCTCCAGCATGGCACTGGCCGGACTATCAGCCGCGTAAACCACCGGCCTACCCATATGATGCCAGCGGCCACCGGCCCTCAACCCACCTAGGCCACTCAAATCAGCATAAGCACTAATGCGCCACAGAATCACAGGGCCAGCCCTTCGGCGATTTGCAGCAGCATTTCTTCTACCTGCCCGGTGCCCTGCTGGGTGGTGAGTATCTGCATGGGCGTTAAGCCCGCAAAACGCTCTTTAGGCTTGGAAAGCCAGCGCTTGGCTTTATCCCAGCTGCCAAACACTACTTCGGCCATTGCGGTGATATGAGCCACCCGAAAAAAGCGGTCGCTCTCCTCCACGGTCAAGGGCTGGGCGCGCTCAATGCGCGTCTTTAGGGTACGCAGGGGGATGATTTGATCGCGCTCCAGCGGTGTCACCACACCCGCCTCCGCCAGTTGCATCAAGCGCAGGGCAGGAAAACCCTGACTGATTTGGGTATGGATTTCAAAATCGGTGGCGCTGGTCGGAATGTCCAACAGGCTATGCAATCGCGACCGATAGGCGGCATAGCTGTGTTCACGCAGGATTTCAGCAAGCATGGAAGAGCCCTCATTCGGCATTTACCGTAGTCTATACGGGATTCGCCGAATGAGGTATCCGAACACCAGCCTCGCGCCTTTAGCTCCTAAACACGCTGCCACTGTCCAACCAATACTGCGACTCGCCCATCCCAGCATCAGCCAAGGTGTTAAGGGTCAGGCGTACATTATTCAGGCTGACCGCGCCGTTGCTGGACTCAACACCGGCCAGCACGAAGTGCTCACTACCCGCCGCCGGATTGCGTGAGGGCTTAATGCCAAGGCGCACCTTGAGCACCAGCCCTTGAGCGGCCACTTCCTCGCGCAGGCGTGGGTTTTCGATGTTCAGGGTATAGAGTGGCGCGGCGGTCCAGCGCTCACAATCCAATTGGCGGAAGCCCAAACGCAGGGTGCCGCGCACATCAAAGGTTTGCTCCGGCAGCTCGTAATCCGGGTTATCTAGGTCGATATCGCGGTAATAGACATTGCTGTCGCGAATCACGTTGTTGTTGTCGATCAAGCCCAAATACTTGAGGGTCGAATAGGGCTTAAAGGCAGCGGCACGGAAGAAGAAGTTCGGCAAACGCAGGCTGCGGCTGAGCAAGCAGAGCATCGCGCCCACCGCCGCCGTGGTTTTTGGATCGTCGATATAGTCCTGACGATTGAAGGGATACCACCCCCCCGTGCGGTACTGGCTGAGCGGCAAAATCCGGCTGGCGGGCAATGGCAACAGCTTGTACAAGAGCCCCTGAATGCCGGGCAAACGCGAAGGTCGTCCGGTCAACAGCAGCACATCACAGGGGTACTGATGGAGCACTTCGCAGAGGGCCTGTAGGCTTTTGCTGATGTTCAGACGCTCGCCGATAAAGGCTTCGTGCACCCGGCGCAGGTTGAGGTTAAGCGGCGTGTCCAACAGGTTAAAGCTGTGGCCGTTGCTCAGTTGACGGCGCACCGCTTGGTTGAAGTAAGCCAGCACGTCCTCAGTGGGCAGTTCACCACCTTGGCTGAGCAGCTCGCCGAAGCTAGCGCTGATCACATGGCTGGCTTCCAGTGGGTCGTATTGCTCATAGGCTTTAAGCAGGCGCAGGCCGATGGGTTGGAACACCTGCAAGGTCAGTTGCTGGCGCAACACCGCCTCTTGCACCGCCAGCGGCTCCTTACCGCATAGGCGCGACAGCAGCGCCTCTGGCATGGCCAATCCGGCTTGCTTGAGGGATTCCCCCAGCGCAGGCAGCACAAAGAGCCGGATGATATCCAGCAGAATATCGTCCCCCGCCACCTTAAAGCCGTCGCGGAAACGCTGCTCCGGGGTGATGTAAACGTTATCGCCCACCCCATCATCCAGCCGGTATTCGGTGACCACTAGATCCGTGGTACCGCCGCCGATGTCGATGGAAGCAATGGTCAGGCGATCCCGCTGGGTTTGATCCGGGCGCGCCATGGCAGCGAAAAACTCACGGGGCCGTCCGGCAAAGGTGTTCTGGGTTTCGTTGAACAGGTAGACCACTTGGGCGCAGGTGGCTTCATCCCACTGCACATGCACTTCCGGCAACCAAGGCCAAGCTTGAGCGCGGCTGGCGGCGTCATTGACGTTTAGCGGCTCATCTTCCGGGTGCCAGCCCATGCTTTTCCAGACTAGGCCGATGGCTTGCTCCATGCACTTGGCGAAGATTTCCCGCTCCGGCTTGGGCATGGACGGCGGCACGGTGAGGATGATGGAGCGCAGATGGCGCGGCACCCGTGAGTGGCTCATACAGAGGCGCTGCGAGGGGCTGTTAATCTGCATCAGCGCCTGCGCCAGCACCTCAGACAGCATGAAGGTCATCAAGGAGCTGCGCGAATAATGCGGATGAAACACCGGCATCCGTTCATCGTAATCCAAGGTGTACAGCGCTTGGCCTTTCTCGTTGATCAACCCGGCCACCGGTGCCGCCGTGGCGTGGGGCTCGCTCTCGGCTTTGCTGAAGGCGCAGTTAAAGCGCCAGCCCGGTACGTAGAGTTCTTCATCCCACAAATAACGCTTAGGGCTGGATAAGCCGGTGGAGCCTTCGGTGCCTCGGCGACGGCTGGCTAATCGTCCGGCTTCGCGGCCCACCCGCGCAATGGTCGGCCAGAGAAAGGCATCGCGCCGCCCGCTTTTCACCGAGTGGTGATCCTTGCCGAATACCGCTTGGGCAAACTCCACACGGCTCTCGAAGGGCTCAGGGTAGACCTGTTCCGGTTGGGTGAGGTCGCGCAGTTCCAGCTCGTAGCGTTTGCTTAGGCCGTCGTTTTCCTGCGGGTGATCCTCGATGAGAATGCCGCAGGTGCGCGAGTTGCCGACATCCAGCACCATGTCCACCGCAATGGCCTTATGCAGGTCGCTGTCACGGTTGGAGACCATTTTGATCTCTGGGATCGGCAGATGCGTGCCCAGTAAATGCAGCAGGTTCAGGTAGTGGGCTTGATGGTAGAGCGCCTTGCACTCCAGTTGAATGTCGTCCATCTGCATACGAATCGGCGGCTTTTGCGCCTGCTCGATGAAGACTTCCTTCAGCCACTCATTGACCCAACCCAGATCCAAAAACCAGCCCATTTCGTCGGCCTGTACAGCAAGGGCAAAGTTGCTGCCGGAGCGCACGTCATCCTCGGTGGGCGCTAGATAGGCCGCACTGCCACTGCTGGGAAATACCTTGGTGTCAAAGGCTAAGGTAATGCGGTGGGTATTGCCGTCTTCGTCCTTCTCTGGCAGCTCAATCAGGCGTAAGCGCGCCCAGTTAGAGGGGCCGTCATCAAAGCGGCGCGGCGGATTAAAACGGAAGAACGGCAGCGGCAACCAGACGCCCTTTAGCAGGCGCACCGACTGCTCCAAGGTCACGTTGAAATCCGGGGTGACCGGACGCGCTGGATCGGCAGGGTGAAAGTGGCGATTGCTGCGTTCATCAAATTGCAGGCGGGCCAAGGGCGCATCGCTGCGCGGCTTTACAAACTCACCGGGCAGGATTTTACGCAGTTCAAGGGCTACGGCAAAATCCATAAACTGGATGCCGCTGCCCATGATCAGGGTGATTTTGTCTTCGTAATCGGTCTTTGCTGGGAACATGATGCTGATTGCCCGCCTATTAGCTGCCCTGCTTCAAGGGTTGCCTTGTTTCATGGACAGTGGGAATTGCTGATTGCCGTAACGTCCTGTGCAGTCTGCCGAACTGGCTCCCGGTGCACAGACCACCTCTGGCAGCTTGTACTGGCTGCCATCATTGCAGGTGGCCTGCCCCTGATTGCTGATGGCCAGCTGGCCACTTTGCATATTGGCATTCACCGCGCCTTTGCACTCCAAGCCGTTGCTGCCGCGTACCACCACCTGTCCTTTGCCGTCCTCGAAACGGTAGTCCAGCTGCATGGGCTTGCCGGTGCGCGCATCCTGAATACCGGAACCGGCCTTCCAACTGCCGTTAAGAAATTCGGTGGAAGTGCCCTTGGCCAACTCAGGGGGAATGCTCAGCGGCTTGCCAGCGTTAGGCGCATTGGGGTTTAGCTCAGGCGGGGCGACGGGCGCAGGCTTTTTATCAGCCGCCGTCGGGGGTTTTGGCGCGTTAGCCTCGGTTTTTGGCAGCTCTGGCGGCGGCGCTTTATTGCCATCTTTCCCCAGCTGATCCTTGTTCAGTGGCTCATTACCCTTGGGAGCTTTGTCAGCAGCAAGGGCTTCCTTGGCTAGGGCTTCTTGAGCGGCTTTGTCGGCGGCCAGCGCGGCGGCGTCTTTGTTCAGGTTGTCCAATGCGGCGGCGTTAGCCTCCGCTGTCACAGCCTTGTCTAGGGGCAGCGCAGCCTCACTGGCTAACCCTGTGCTGCCCGCCGCTAGGCCTGTTGTCGTCCCGCTACGCCACAGCACATCCCGCACTTCGGCTTCTTCATGCAGGCGCTGTTGCTCCTCGGTCAGGGGTAATCCGGGCAGCTCAAGCTGTGACAGGCCAAAAGGCAAGACCACCGTAGGCGCGCAAGCACGCAACAAAAACAGCGCTAGCAATAGGAGCAACAACAGTAGCAGTAAGCTCCACAGCCAGCGCCATGAGCGGCGCGGCTTGGCCTCTACTGCCAAGGGTTCGGGGGATGGCGGTGGCGCGGCGTTAAAGGCACTGGCGGCGGGCATGGGCTCCGCTGCTGCCGCAGGGCTTGGCGGTGGACGCAGGGCCAACAGCGGATCGAGGTTATCGGGCGCATTGCGGCTGGCAAAGCCCCAAAAAGTCACCACAGGCTTACCTTCCACCAAGTACAGGTGTTCCGGGTCGGGGAAGTGCAGGGCTTTTTCCAGCAGACGGCCAAACAACTGCTTCTCGCGGCTTTGCGCTTCGGCCTGCATGCTGGCCGTGGTAGCGCGCAATTGCTCATGCAGGGCATTGAGCTGCCGGAAGGCTTCGGTGCGCTCCTCAGGCGTTGCGGCTGACCAAGGCACCACATCGCCCTCCATGGGCGCGTACCAGTCGATGATGTCGCCTGTTTCATTGGGCTGGGGAATGGCCAAGCAATCAGCCGCCTCGCGGCCCATTTTCAGGCGAATGGCCTCGCGCAGTTGTAGGGCCGCGCTGTATACGGGTTGGCCATCCACCCCTAGCGCCTTGAGTTCTTGAAGATTTCCAGTACGAAGCAATGCACCCGGCACGTTAGGGGTATCCTTTTTCAAGCCATTCTGGAACTTAGCATAGCCGCCCTGACTAAAAAACCTTTCGGCGGCACTGCGCCACCTCAGACAGAATGCCTCATTGTCCGGGGTTACTGGGCGTCCGTAGTATACGCCGCCCTGCCGACTGCCAGAGCCTTAGCGCGCGGATAGCCGGTGATTTTACCCTGCAAGGAATCTCACGGATGACGCCACTCCCCACAATGTCAGCCACACGCTTTATGCTGGCGATCGCCTGTGGCTGGTTGATTGGCACACTAGGCGGTTTGATCGGCCTAGGGGGTGCAGAGTTCCGCCTGCCCTTGCTGATCAGCTTGTTTGGCTTTGCCGCCCTGTCCGCAGTGATCCTCAACAAAGCCATGAGCTTGATCGTAGTGGCCTCGGCGCTGCTATTTCGCAGCACTGCCATCCCCCTTGAAGAAGTCGCCAGCCATTGGCCAATCCTGCTCAATCTCCTGTCTGGTAGCTTGTTAGGCGCTTGGTTTGGCGCAGGCTGGGCCTTGCGTATGAAGGCTCAGACCCTCTACCGCGTATTGGCTGCCCTGCTGATGCTGATTGCTTTGGTGCTGCTGTTCGGCCACAGCTACCAAGACAGCGAACCCTTGCTAAGCGGCGGACTGCAACTACTGGCGGGCATTGCCAGTGGTTTTGGCATCGGCATCGTTGCCTCACTGATGGGCGTAGCCGGGGGTGAGTTGCTGATTCCCACCCTAGTGCTGTTATTTGGCGCAGACATCAAACTTGCGGGAAGCCTGTCGCTGGCAGTCAGTCTGCCCACCATGCTGGTCGGTTTTGCCCGCTACAGCCGCGACAGCAGCTTTGTGGTAATCCGCCAACATAGCGCCTTTGTGCTGGCCATGGCGGTAGGCTCTCTGCTCGGTACTTGGACGGGCGGCCATCTGCTGGGCATGGTCTCAGCGGGGATTTTGATGCCACTGTTGGCGCTGATTTTGATGGTCTCAGCCGTTAAAGTCTGGCGGCATCCTTGAATAGCTCATGCCGACTCTCCTTGGGTATAGGCTTTAGTAGCACCCCACGGAAATCCTAAGTACAGCCCAGTGTCATGCTGCATTGCCTAGCCACGGAATAAAATTATATTTAAATTTTAATTGTTTTTTTATAATATATAAAAAAGCATATTAAAGGATGTATCCCATGCAAGGCATCAAGATTGTGGTTATTGGCGGGGTTGCGGCTGGTGCTTCTTTTGCCGCGCGCGCCCGTCGTCTGAATGAGGCCGCACAGATCACCTTAATTGAGCGAGGCCCAGAGGTATCCTTTGCTAACTGCGGCTTGCCCTACCACATCGGTGGTGAAATCCCGACGCGGGCAGCACTAGCTGTCCAAACCCCTGAATCCCTAAGCGCACTCCTTAAGCTAGAAGTACGGACAAACTGCGAAGCCATCGCCATTGACCTCAAAGCCAAACAGGTTCAGGTGAAGGATGTTGTCAGCGGTACCCTGCACAGCCTGCCCTATGACAAGCTGATGTTGGCCCCCGGTGCAACACCTATCCGCCCCCCATTACCGGGCCTAGAGGATGAGCGCGTTTTTACCCTGCGCAATTTGCAGGACATGGATCGCATCCTCGCCGCCACAGCAGAAGGCATGCGGGCTGTAGTGGTTGGGGCGGGTTTCATCGGTTTAGAAATGACCGAACAGTTGCATCGCCAAGGATTGCGCGTGCATTTGGTAGAGCAACAGCCTCAAGTGTTGCCCTTGCTAGATCCAAAAATGGCCGCCTTGCTGGATAGCGAACTACGCCACCATGACATCCAACTGCATTTAGGCGATCAACTGACGCGCTGCGAAAGCGATGCAGAGCATGTGCGCTGCTATTTAGATTCTGGACAGGTACTAGAGGCGGACTTGGTGATTCTCTCCGTCGGCGTGCGCCCAGATACCGCGCTGGCCAAGTCGGCTGGTTTAGCCTTGGGCACTGCGGGTCATATCCTCGTGGACGCTTACCAACGCACCTCCGACCCTGATATCTATGCCGCAGGTGATGCAGTGGAAACCGCTGACCGCCTATTCCCTGATATCCCAGCCCGCGTGCCAATGGGCGGCCCCGCAAACCGTCAAGGGCGCGTAGCAGCTGATCACCTGTTTATGCCCGACAAAGCACGCCCCTATCCCGGCTCGCTGGGCACTGGCATTGTGCGTGCTTTCAAAGTGGTAGCAGGTATCACCGGCTGGAGCGAAAAACGACTCCAAGCGGCTGGACAAGCCTATGAGAGCGTTACCCTCAATGACAGCCACCATGCCAGCTATTACCCAGGAGCCCAACCCCTCACCCTGAAAATCCTTTGGGAACCCGACAGTGGACGCCTTCTAGGCGCGCAGGTCACAGGCTTTGAGGGCGTAGACAAACGCATTGATGTGCTGGCCACAGCTCTAGCAGCTAGCATGACCATTGAAGACCTCTGCCACCTTGAGCTAGCCTATGCTCCGCCCTTTGGTGCCGCTAAGGACATCGTTAATTTGGCGGGCTTTGCCGCCTGCAACCGTGACGATGGACTGGTAACCCATGTCACCCAACTCCCTGCTGACCCACGAATACAGCTAATTGATGTACGTGGCAAACCACTGGCTGAAGCTTTTCCCGCGCCTTTAGCCGGAGTAACGAACATCCCCTTCCCCCAGCTGCGCGCTCATTTGAATCAACTGGATCGCAATCGCCCAGTCATCACCCTCTGCGCTTTTGGCAAGATGAGCTACTTCGCCGCGCGCGTGTTACAACAAAACGGATTTAAAGTAGCCAGCTTCAGCGGGGGACTGAAAGGCAACCTTGACCCACGCTCTCCTGCTAAATTACCTACACCCTAGATTTAATATCCTTACTCCGTTGCTAGGTGCAGTGCCTTTATAATTGTGCCTAGCCACATTTATGGATTTATAGACTGTGCAAAAGAAGCACAGCCGAGGAAATAAAAATGAGCGAAAAATGCCTAAAACACTTTCCGGTGGCTTTATTTACGACCGTGATGGGGATGACCGGATTGACGCTAGCTTGGTTTAAAGTAGATGCCTTAGGCTGGTCTTTTCCTGTACTAAGACATAGCCTACTCCTGATAAGCAGCGCACTCTTCTTGGGCCTAATAATAACATATGCAATAAAGTTCAAAAATTACCCGGACAGTGTAAAAACCGACTGGAACCACCCTGTAAGGCAAAACTTCTTTCCGGCCATTTCCATTGGATTGGTATTATTAGGCACAGCATGGCAACACAGTTCGCCCACACTAGGCTTATACCTCTGGACGCTGGGTGCAGTGCTGCACCTCATATTTACTCTATTGGTGATTAATGGCTGGCTGCACACAGAGCATATCCTCATCCAACAGGCGAGTCCTGCTTGGTTCATTCCAGTAGTTGGCAATATTTTAATCCCCATAGCAGGAGTTAAGTTCACTCACCCTGACCTCTGCTGGTTTTTCTTTAGTACTGGCTTGATATTTTGGATTATTTTAATGACCATTATTCTATATCGACTATTTTTCCATGAAGCCATGCCCACCCGCTTAACACCTACGCTATTTATACTACTAGCACCACCCTCCATTGGTTTTTTAGCCTACTTAGCGATAACTAACAGCTTAGACAGCTTTGCTCATGTACTCTACTCAGCAGCTTCATTTATCTTCTTATTGCTGTTAACAAACCTTAACTTATTTCTAAAAACCCCCTTTTTTCTTTCAGCTTGGGCCTATTCATTCCCATTAGCGGCATTCACCTTGGCTACTATTGAAATGAGTACCCGCTCAAACACAATAGCCTATGCGTATTTTAGCTACAGCCTACTCATAGCACTGAGCTTTCTTTTAGCGCTTCTATCCATAAAAACGCTACTAGAGGCATTTAAGGGAAATCTGTGCGTTCCAGAGTGAGCCCATTTAAATCCGTTGAAACAGACTTATTAAGCTAACAGCAGGAGTACCTATGCTTATTCAAGATCCAGCAGCTGTTGAAATACTGGAAGAAACCGAGCTATACCAGCGTTTATTACCATTGAGGTCAGCACGTATTGTGGAGTTGGGCTGCGGCACTGCGGTACATACTCGCAAGATTGCTGAAAGCAACAAGCCCAGCTCTATCTTAGCCTGCGAAATCGACAGCATTCAGCATCAAAAGAATCTAAAGATTACGGATCTTCCTCTAGTGACTTTTTGCCATGCAGGGGCTCAAGAGATCCCCGTTGCTGAAGGCAGTACAGATATCGTAATGATGTTTAAATCACTGCATCACGTACCCGTTCAGGATATGGACAGGGTAATGATGGAAATTCGTCGCATACTCCGCCCCGGTGGATTGGCTTATATTTCAGAGCCTGTATTTGCGGGGGATTTTAACGAAATTCTGCGGCTATTTCATAATGAACAAGAGGTTCGAGAAGCGGCATTTCTGGCTATCAAAAGAGCTGTCGAACAAGGCCTGCTAACCCTAGAGGGCCAGTATTTTTTCAATACTCCGCGAAAATTTGCGGACTTTTCTGAGTTTGAGAAACGTATCATCCAAGTATCTCATACCAGCCACTCACTCAGCCCAGACTTACACAGAAAGGTGCAAGAGCAATTCGAACGCTTTATGACCTCAGAGGGCGCATTATTTACCATACCCATTCGAGTAGACTTACTGCAGCGCCCTGCTGATTAACTACTAAGCCAAGTCTAAATAGCTTATTCATCCACTCAATAAGCGGGGGTCTTTGATGGTGTCTGTAAGCCTTTACGTTCACCTAACAAATAAAACCCAGACACACAGATAGACTGGAAACTTCCTTAAACTACTCAGGACTATGGCTCGCATGCTAGACTGCCGACCCTTTTTATCAGCCTGCTGAAGGAATCTTGCCCGTGCCCAATCTTTTTCATCCGCACCAGCTGCCCTGTCTTCAGGAACCTCTGGCGTGCGCCTGAAAAGCATCAAGTTGGCCGGATTCAAATCCTTCGTTGACCCCACCACCGTTAGCTTTCCCGGCAACATGTCCGCGGTGGTCGGCCCCAATGGCTGCGGCAAATCCAACATCATCGACGCGGTGCGCTGGGTGATGGGCGAAAGCTCAGCCAAAAACCTGCGCGGCGAGTCGATGACCGATGTCATCTTTAACGGCTCCAACACCCGCAAGCCGGTGTCGCAGGCCAGCATCGAACTGATTTTTGACAACAGCGACGGCGGTCTGACCGGGGAATATGCGGCCTTTGCGGAAATCTCCATCCGCCGCCAAGTGACCCGCGATGCCCAGAACACCTACTTTCTCAACGGTACGCGCTGCCGTCGCCGCGACATCACCGATATTTTCCTCGGCACCGGCTTAGGCCCGCGCAGCTATTCCATCATCGAACAGGGCATGATTTCCCGCCTCATCGAAGCGCGCCCAGAAGACCTGCGCCACTTTATCGAGGAAGCCGCAGGGATCTCCAAATACAAGGAGCGGCGGCGCGAGACCGAAACCCGCATCCGCCATACCCGCGAGAATCTGGCCCGCCTCACTGACCTGCGCACCGAGCTGGAACGCCAGCTAGAGCGCCTGCACCGTCAGGCCCAGACTGCCGAAAAATACCGCCAGCTCAAGGCTGAAGAACGCCAGTTCAAAGCCCAGCTCAGCGCCCTGCGGTGGCAGCAGCTCAACGAGCGGGCCGGAGTCTGTGAGCAGATCATCAGCGATCAAGAAGTGGCCTTAGAAGCGCAACTGGCCGTGCAACGCAGCGCCGAAGCCAATATCGACCGCCTGCGCGATGAGCAGCACGAGCGCAACGACGCCTTCAATCTGGCCCAAGAAGGCTTCTACGCGGTGGGCGGTGACATCGCCCGTCTGGAACAAAGCCTCCAGCACCGCCAGCAGCAATTACAGCAACTGCGCCTTGAGTTTGAAGAGGCACAACGCCTGCAACGGGAATCGGCTGATCACCTGCAACAGGACAGCACCCTACTCGCCCGTGTTGAGGATGAACTGGCCAACCTTGAGCCTGAGCGCGAGCTGCGCCAAGAGGCAGCCCTTGAAGCCGACGCCAGCCTTGAAGAAGCCGAAGCCGCCATGCAGGACTGGCAAGAGCACTGGGAAGCCTTCAACCAAAGCAGCGCCGAACCGCGCCACAAAGCCGAACTGCAACAGGCGCGCATCCAGCAGCTTGAACAGGCTCTTGAGCGCCTCAGCGAGCGCCAACGCCGTCTCAGTGACGAACGCGCCACCCTCAGCGACAGCCAAGAACAAGATGCTAGCCTCGCCTTAGCCGAACAGCTGGCCGCCAGCCAACTACAGCTCGACGCCCTCAGCGATCGCGAAGCCGAATGCCTTGCCGAGCTAGAACAGAGCCATACCGCCCTGCAACAGCTCAGCCCGCAGCAGCAAGCCCTGCACAGCGAGCAACAGCGCCGCGAAGGCCACATGGCCTCACTAGAAGCCCTACGCCAAGCCGCGCTCAGCCCCGGCAAAGGGCTGGCCGAATGGCTGGACGAACAGCAACTCAGCCAATGCCCCAAACTGGCCGAACAGCTCCAAGTTGAGCCCGGCTGGGAACTGGCGGTAGAAACTGTACTCGGCAACGACCTACAGGCCCTGCTGCTGGATGACTTCGAGGGGCTAACACTGCACAGCCTCCAGCAAGGCGAGTTGCGGGCGATTCACAGCCGCCCCACTGTGCCCTCAAACAATGGCAGCCTGCTGGATAAAGTCCAGAGCGCCCACGACCTCGCGCCTTGGCTGGCCAGCGTTCAGCGGGTGGATAGCCTAGAACAAGCTCTGGCCCTGCGCGCCTCACTGGAGGATCAGCACAGCCTGATCACTCCAGAAGGCTATTGGATCAGCCGCCACTTCCTGCGCGTACAACGCAGCAGCGAAGCACAGGGCGGCATTTTGGCCCAAGCCCAGCAACTCGAACAGCTACGCAACGCGCACCAGCAAGCCGAGGTGCAGCTACAGCAGCTCAATCAGCAGCTGGAACAGCTCCAGCAAGGTCGCCAGCAGCAAGAAACCCAGCGCGAACAACTGCGCCAACAACTGCAACAGGCCCATCGTCAGCACAGCGTACTGAACAGCCAGCAATCGGCGCACCAGTCCCGGCTGGAGCAACTCAGCCTGCGCCGCAGCCGACTGGACAGCGAACTGGCTGAACTCAGCGAACAACGCCAACTGGAAACCGAACAGCTCGGTGAGGCGCGCCTGCTGCTGCAAGACGCCCTCGACGCCATGGCGCTGGCCAGCGAACAGCGCGACAACCTGCAAGCCCAGCGTAGCCAACTGCGCGAACAGCTGGAACAACTGCGCCACAGCGCCCGCCAACACAAAGAACAGGCGCAACAACTGGCTGTGCAACTCGGCGCACTGCGCGCCCAGCAAAGCGCTACCCGCCAAGGCCTTGAGCGCCTACAGCAGCAACTAGAGCGCGCCCACGAACGCTGCGAACACCTGAGCATGGCCCTTGAAGAAGCCGCCGCCCCGCAGGACGAACTGCATCTACAACTAGAAGCCCGCCTCGAACAACGCCTGCACGCCGAAGCCGCCTTACAACAGACCCGGCAAAGCCTCGACGAAGCCGAACAAGGCCTGCGCGATGAAGAACGCCGCCGCACCCAAGCCGAACAGCACGCCCTGACCCTGCGCGGCCAACTGGAACAACAGCGTCTAGAAGGCCACACCCTCAACCTGCAACGCAGCGGCCTGCAAGAACAACTGCGCGAAGAGGGCTACGAGCTGCACGCCACCCTTGCCAGCCTGCCCGCCGAAGCCAACGAGCCCGACTGGGCCACGCGCCTAGAGCAACTGGCCGGACAGATTCAGCGACTGGGTGCCATAAACCTTGCCGCCATCGAGGAATACCAGCAGCAATCGGAACGCAAAGGCTACCTAGACGCGCAAAACGATGACCTCGTCGAAGCGCTGGAAACCCTCGATAACGTGATCCGCAAAATCGACCGGGAAACCCGCAACCGCTTCAAAGAGACCTTCGATCAGATCAATGCGGGATTGCAGGCGCTGTTTCCCAAAGTATTCGGCGGCGGCACCGCTTGGCTGGAACTTACCGGGGAAGATCTACTCGATACCGGCGTCAGCATCATGGCGCGGCCTCCCGGCAAAAAGAACAGCACCATTCATCTACTCTCTGGCGGCGAAAAAGCCCTCACGGCCTTAGCACTGGTGTTTGCCATTTTCCAGCTCAATCCTGCACCCTTTTGTATGCTGGACGAAGTAGATGCGCCATTGGATGATGCCAACGTAGGGCGCTATGCGCGACTGGTTAAAGAAATGTCAGACAAAGTGCAGTTTATTTACATCTCCCACAATAAAATTGCCATGGAAATGGCAGACCAATTGATGGGAGTTACCATGCACGAACCTGGCTGCTCACGGCTGGTATCGGTCAACATCGAACAAGCCATCGCCCTGACGGAGAGCTGAGCCACAGCGATTAAAAATAGCCAAACTGTCTGAATCCCCAGTGTCTTTCTGTCACACCGGCATAGGAACAGGCAATGCGGGCGGTACAAAAGCGCCGTTCATCATGCTAGTTTAAGAGGAATCATCCGTACGCGGACGCATCTTCTGGAGCATGTTGTCACGGTGCGATCATCACTGGATCTTAGAGGTTATTAATGGAAATCGGTCTGCGCGAATGGCTGATCCTCATCGGCGTCATCGTCATCTTGGTCATCCTGTTCGATGGATGGCGTCGCATGCGAGGAGGAAAAGGCAAGCTGAAAATCCAGCTTGACCAGAATGTAGCCAATCTATCAGATGAGCACGACGAGGAGACCTCAAGAGAACTGCTCGGGCCTGCCCGTGTGGTCAGCCGTGCTCGTGGCGAACCTATGCTGGATGATGATCTGCCCTCCATCAGCACCGGTGGGCGGGAGCGCGAGCCTCTGCGCACGCCTACGTTCAGCGAACCCAGCCGCAGCGCCGACGATTTTGATCTCACCCTACTCGATGAAGAATCAGAACCGGCGTCGTGCCATGCCAAAGCAGCGCCGCGCGAACAGGCTCAGGCTTTCAGCAAAAAACCCGCCGAAGAAGGCCGCACCAAGAAAGAGCTGCCGCCCGTCGAAGAAGTGCTGGTGATCAACGTCATCTGCCGTGATGCGGTGGGCTTTCGTGGCCCGGCGCTGCTGCAAAATATCCTTGAAAGTGGCCTGCGGTTTGGCGATATGAATATCTTCCATCGCCATGAGAGCATGACCGGCAATGGCGAAGTGCTGTTTTCCATGGCCAATGCTGTCAAACCCGGCACCTTTGATCTGGATGATATCGACCACTTCACCACTCCGGCGGTGAGCTTCTTCCTTGGTCTGCCCGGCCCGCGCCATCCCAAGCAGGCCTTTGACCTGATGCTGGCCGCCACCCGCAAGCTTTCCCAAGAACTCAACGGCGAGCTTAAGGATGATCAGCGCAGCGTAATGACCACCCAAACCATTGAGCATTACCGTCAGCGCATGGCCGAGTTCGAGCGCCGCCAGATGACCCTCAAACGCTGAGGGTCTGCGCCTGCCGGTTCACTCCCCATAATTGGGCTTAGTGCACCGGCAGCTCAATATCCCGGAACAGCTCTTCCTGCTCGGCTTTATTCTGGCAGCGCACCGCGCTGTTCACTGCATCGCGCGTTAGGTGCGGGGCAAACTGCTGAATGAAGTCATACATAAAGCCACGCAGGAAGGTGCCGCGCCGGAAGCCAATTTTGGTCACGCTGGCTTCAAACAGCTCGCTGGCATCCAACACCACCAAGTCGCTGTCTTGCACATCATCCACTGCCATACGCGCCACAATGCCCACACCCAGCCCCAGCCGCACGTAGGTTTTGATCACGTCAGCATCGGCAGCAGTGAAGATCACCTTAGGCTCAAGGTTGCGACGGCTAAAGGCTTCATCCAGCTTGGAGCGCCCCGTAAAGCCAAACACATAGGTGACGATGGGGTATTCAACCAAGGCTTCCAACGTCAGCTTTTTCAGCTGAGCCAGTGGGTGGTCTTTCGGCACGATGACGCAGCGATTCCAGCGATAACAAGGCATCATCACCAGATCGCCAAACAGCTCTAACCCCTCGGTGGCGATGGCAAAATCCACGGTGCCGTCGGCGGCCATTTCGGCAATCTGCATCGGCGTGCCTTGGTGCATGTGCAGCGCCACGTCTGGGTAACGCCCGATAAAGCTGCTGATCACCGATGGCAAGGCATAACGCGCTTGGGTGTGGGTAGTGGCAATGCTCAGCGCGCCTTTTTTCTCGTTGGAGAACTCCTGAGCGATCTGCTTGATGCTCTCGCACTTGCGCAGGATTTCCCCGGCCGTGGCGATAATGCGCTCTCCAGCAGGCGTGACGCGAGTCAGATGCTTACCGCTGCGGGCGAAGACCTCAACCCCCAGCTCATCCTCCAGCAAGCGAATCTGCTTACTGATGCCCGGTTGCGAGGTGTACAAACTCTGGGCAGTGGCGGATACGTTCAGGTCGTGATGGGCCACTTCCCAGATATAGCGCAGTTGCTGAAGCTTCATGGAGCGCTCCTCAAGACATTCAATCGGACGATATGGAATCAATCGGGGCCGCGTTTACTTATAACTCTATGGCCACTTTTTTCGGTCATTATAGAACTTTTTCTAAGATTGTCTTGCATTTGAAACAGCTTCATTCCCAGAGGCTGGCTCAGGGTGGGCTATTGGTGGTTTGATGGGCCATTCCCTCTCGCACAGAGACTGCCCCTTATGCGCACACATCGAATTGGCATTATTGGCACGGGTGCCATCGGCGGCTTTTACGGCCTGATGCTGGCCAAAGCAGGCCATGACGTACACTTTTTGCTACGCAGCGACTACGAACAGGTGGTCAGCCAAGGGTTACGGATCAACAGCAGTCTCTACGGCGCGCTGCAACTGGACAATGTACAAGCCTATCGGCACGCCGCTGAGATGCCCGCCTGTGATTGGCTGCTGGTGGCTGCTAAAACCACCAGCAATCTCGCACTGCTACCAGCCATTGTGCAGGTGGCCGCACCGGGCGCTAAGGTGGTGCTGTTGCAGAACGGCCTCGGCGCTGAAGAAGCCCTGCGCCCGCACCTACCAGACAGCCTGCACCTCTTGGGCGGGCTCTGCTTCATCTGCATCCATCGCACCGATCAAGGCATCATCGAGCACCAAGCCATGAACGGCATCAACCTCGCCTACCACTCTGGCCCGCTGAGGGATCCGGCACAACAATGGGCCGTTACCCAAGAACTGGCCGAAACCTTCAGCGCGGCGGGCTTAGCGGGAAATGCCATGACTGATCTAGCCACAGCACGCTGGCAAAAGCTGGTCTGGAATGTGCCCTACAACGGCTTGTCCGTGCTACTAAATTCCGGCACCGAAGGTTTGATGAAGGATGCCAACAGCCTCGTGCTGATCAAGGCCATCATGCAAGAAGTCATGGCCGCCGCGCACGCTTGTGGCCATCCCCTGCCGGATGACCTAGCCGAGAACATGCTGAAAAACACCCTACAACTCCCTGACTACCTGCCCAGCATGTACCACGACTTCCAGCTAAAGCGCCCCATGGAGTTAGAAGCCATCTACCTCAACCCTTTAGCGCGGGCCGCTCAAGTGGGTGCCGCTATGCCCAAAACTGAAATGCTCTTAGACAGCCTGCGCTTTCTAGAAGCCAGATCCGGCGCATATTGATAACAGAGGCGCAAGACAGCCCAACAGGCCATCCTGCGCTCAGCAGACTGTGAACCGCCTCTAACGGATGGGAAGCCCTGAGCAAAGTCATTGTCGGCCAGCCCTGATCGCGCTAAGGTTCCAACTCCTACACCATTATTCGCAGGGTCGATCCATGGCTCGCCCGGTTTCACCGACGGCCTCATTTGACAGGCTCGGTCAAACAGCGAACGCACCCGCACAATGGTATCTGCGACCTGATGAGTAATACGATGGCTGACTTACCAATCGATGATATTAACGTTTCCTCCAACGTGGCCCTGATCACACCAGAGGCGCTTAAGCAACAGTTGCCACTGACTGACAAAGCGCTGGCCACCGTCTCCCATGCACGCCAAGTGGTGCGAGACATTCTGGATGGCAAAGACCACCGCCTGTTTGTTGTGATTGGCCCTTGCTCCATCCACGACCTAAAAGCCGCCCACGAGTATGCAGAGCGCCTGCAAAAACTGGCCAGCCAAGTGGATGACAGCCTGTTTATCATCATGCGCGTCTACTTTGAAAAGCCGCGCACCACCGTGGGCTGGAAGGGGCTGATCAACGACCCCTATATGGATGACTCCTTTAAAATCCAAGACGGCCTGCACATCGGACGTAAACTGCTGCTAGAGCTGGCAGAAATGGGTCTGCCCACCGCCACTGAAGCCCTCGACCCCATCTCCCCGCAGTATTTGCAGGACTTGATCACTTGGGCAGCTATTGGCGCGCGCACCACTGAATCGCAAACCCACCGTGAAATGGCTTCGGGCCTGTCTTCTGCCGTGGGCTTTAAAAATGGCACCGATGGCAGCCTGACCGTAGCCATCAATGCCTTGCAATCGGTTTCTCGCCCCCACCGTTTTCTGGGCATTAACCAATCAGGCAGCGTGTCCATCGTCACCACCAAGGGCAACGCCTACGGCCATGTGGTGCTGCGCGGCGGCAATGGCAAACCCAACTATGATTCGGTAAGCGTGGCCCTGTGCGAGCAAGAGCTGGCCAAAGCTAAAATCGAGCCCAACATCATGATCGATTGCAGCCATGCCAACTCCAATAAGGACCCGGCGCTGCAACCCTTGGTCATGGACAACGTGGCCAACCAGATCATCGAGGGCAATCAGTCCATCGTGGGCCTGATGGTGGAAAGCCACCTCGGCTGGGGCAGCCAACCGATGCCGAAGGATCTCTCGCAGCTCCAGTACGGCGTGTCCATCACCGATGCCTGCATCGACTGGGATACCACCGAAAAAGCCATTCTCAGCATGCACGCCAAACTCAAAGCGGTGCTGCCTGCTCGTCGCAAAAACTAAGCCCTACACTGATACTGTCTACAATCTCAGGGTTAATAGGCAGTATCAGTGATCAAAAGCCGCCTATCTGTTGACACAAAACCCACCTGTCAGCGTACCCTTAGCACCTAGCACTGAGTGAAATCAGCCTAGCGATAATGGCTGCGCTTCTTTCACCCTATAAAAACAATAAAATGCCATAGGCCAACGCAGGACCATGCCGTAATCGCTTTGATAACGTTCGAACGTTCGATTTCATATAAAAACCGTCAGGAACGTCAGACAGAAGCAGGGTATGGTAATGATACACAAGAAGCGCACTAACGCATCTGTGCCTGCCGTATGCTGCCAAAGGCCCCCTGCACTGCGGGTGAGCGCCGTCCTCAGAGGCTACATAAAGGCCCGGACTGACGCGCCTGCATCATCATAAAGAGGTGTCCGGCTTTGATTAGGGTACTAGTCGTTGACGATCATGACCTGGTGCGCACTGGCATCGCGAGAATGCTAGATGACATAGAAGGTTTACAGGTGGTTGGGCAGGCCTGCTCAGGGGAAGAGGCCATCGCCAAAGCCCGCGAACTCAAACCGGATATCGTCTTGATGGACATCAGAATGCCCGGCATCGGTGGCCTAGAGGCGACTCGGCGCTTATTACGCAGCTATCCAGAAACCAAGGTCATCGCCGTCACTGCCTGCGAAGACGATCCCTTTCCGACGCGGCTGATGCAGGCCGGAGCCTCAGGCTATATGACCAAGGGCGCAGGACTGGACGAAATGGTGCAAGCCATCCGTTGCGTCTTCAGTGGCCGTAGCTACATCAGTCAACCCGTTGCTCAGCAGATGGCGCTGAAATCCGTGCAACCCCAGCACAACAACTCCCCTTTTGACCTGCTGTCCGAACGTGAAATCCAAATTGCCTTGATGATCGCCAACTGCCAGAGAGTCCAGAGTATTTCCGATAACCTCTGCCTCTCGCCTAAAACGGTTAACACCTACCGTTACCGTATTTTTGAGAAGCTCTCCATCGACAGCGATGTGGAGCTGGCACTGCTGGCCGTGCGCCATGGCATGGTCGATAATCATCACGAATGACCCTGACCTTTGACGCCAGCCGCTTTCTTGCAGCCTGCTCTACACGCCCCGGCGTGTATCGCATGCTGGATGAAAACGCCCAGCTTCTGTACGTCGGCAAAGCCAAGAACCTTAAAAACCGGCTGGCCAGCTACTTTCGGCCCTCGGGTCTATCTCCCAAAACCGCCGCCTTAGTGGCGCGGATTGCGCAGATCGAGATCACCCCCACCCACAACGAAACCGAAGCCCTGCTGCTTGAGCAAAACCTGATCAAACAGGGTCGTCCGCCGTACAACATTCTGCTGCGCGACGATAAATCCTACCCCTACCTGTTTTTATCAGCGGGCGACTACCCCGGCCTCTACATGCATAGGGGCGCTAAGAAGCAAGCGGGGCGCTACTTTGGCCCCTACCCTAGCGCCAGCGCGGTACGCGAAAGCCTCAGCTTGCTGCAAAAGACCTTCCGGGTGCGTCAATGCCAAGACAGCCAGTTTCGCAACCGCACGCGGCCTTGCTTGCAATACCAGATCAAACGCTGCAAAGGGCCCTGTGTGGGCTTGGTTGAGCCTCAGGAGTACGCGCAGGATGTGCGGCATTCGTTGATGTTTATTGAGGGCCGCAGCAACAGCCTCACCGATGAACTGTCCCAGCAGATGGAAAGCCTAGCCAATGCGCTGGCCTTTGAGGCAGCAGCTCAGGTGCGCGACCAAATCATCCAACTGCGCCAACTGCATAATCAGCAGGACATGGAGAGCCAATCCGAGCAGGCTGACATCATTGCCATCACCCAAAAAGCCGGGCTGTCCTGCGTGAATTTGCTCAGCGTGCGCGGTGGCCGAGTGCTGGGCGATCGGCCCTTCTTTCCGAAAACCGCCATGGACGAAGACAGCGCCGCTGTTCTGTTGGCCTTTCTTGAACACTATTACCTAGGCTCTCCTGAACGCGACCTACCGGATGAACTGATTGTCCCGCTGGCTCATGAAGGCTTTGCTGCGCTCACCGAGGCCATCAGCCAACTGCATGGCCGCAACATCAGTATCAGCCATAGCGCCCGAGGCATCCGCTCCCGTTGGCTGCAATTGGCCACCACTAACGCCGAACAAGCCCTCAGCAGCCACCTACACAGCCGCCAACAGATCGCCAGCCGCTTCAGCGCCCTCAGCGAAGCCTTGGCACTGGAGAGCATACCGGCACGTTTAGAATGCTTCGACATCAGCCACAGTAGCGGCGAAGCAACGGTAGCCTCCTGTGTGGCCTTTGGCCCAGAAGGGCCGATCAAGACTGATTACCGCTGCTACAACATCAGCGGAATTACCCCAGGCGACGACTATGCCGCCATGCAGCAGGCCCTACGCAAGCGATTTGACAAGCCCGCCACAAAAGAGGCCAGATTGCCGGATCTATTGCTGATTGATGGCGGCAAAGGTCAGCTCAACGCCGCCAAGGAAACCTTAGCCGCATTGGGCTTATCTCAGCTCAGGCTGCTTGGCGTGGCAAAAGGCGTCACTCGCAAACCCGGATTTGAAACCCTGTATCTGGATGATGTCGACCATGAATTCAGCTTACCGGCGGACTCAGCGGCCCTACACCTCATCCAACAAGTGCGCGATGAAGCCCACCGCTTCGCCATTACCGGAAACCGCGCACGGGTCAGCCAAAAGCGCCGAACCTCCACCTTAGAGCAGATCGACGGAATCGGCCCCAAACGGCGCAGAGAACTGCTCAGGTATTTTGGTGGCCTTCAGGCGCTAAAAAATGCCAGCATTGGCGAAATTGCCAGAGTCCCCGGCATCAGCAACACCCTTGCGGAAAGCATTCACGCCGCATTGCACAGCGAATAAAACAAGCCGCACAGGCAGAAAGGTGCCAATGAACATACCCAATATTCTTACCCTAGCGCGCGTTATGCTGATCCCCCTATTCGTGCTGCTATTTTATCTCCCCGTCCCTTGGAGCCATCTGGCTGCCAGCGCTGTGTTCGCCCTTGCCGCGCTCACAGATTGGTTGGATGGCTACTTAGCGCGCCGTCTGCAACAAAGCACACCCTTTGGCGCTTTCCTTGATCCGGTGGCAGATAAGCTCATCGTGGCCGTGGCGCTGGTGTTGCTGGTCGCCGAACACGCCAGCCTGTGGTTGACCCTACCGGCTATGGTCATCATCAGCCGTGAGATCGTCGTCTCAGCGCTACGGGAATGGATGGCCGAATTGGGCGCACGGGCACATGTGGCGGTCTCACAACTGGGCAAATGGAAAACAGCGGCGCAAATGGCAGCCTTGGTGATTCTCTTAGCCAGCCCTCTGGATCACATTTATTGGGTATGGCTAGGCTATGCCCTGCTGCTGATTGCTGCCGTCCTCACCCTATGGTCGATGATTCGCTATCTGATTGCTGCGCTGCCGCATTTAATGGCGGGCACTCAAAAAAAATAAACACTTTTGCCATCAAGTGCTTGACGACTATTTAAAGATCTATATACTAGCGCCCGTCACCAAGACGACGCGGGAATAGCTCAGTTGGTAGAGCACGACCTTGCCAAGGTCGGGGTCGCGAGTTCGAGTCTCGTTTCCCGCTCCAAATTTCTGCAATACGTTGCACAAATGATTGTTTAGGCCGGGTGGCAGAGTGGTCATGCAGCGGATTGCAAATCCGTGTACGCCGGTTCGATTCCGACCTCGGCCTCCATATTGAGGCTTCAGCATGCAGTAGCATGTTGCAAAGCCCGACGAGAAACCCGCCTAGTGCGGGTTTTTTGCATTCTGCCCTCCCGCTTCAAACAAGCTCTCCCCCTCCGATAGCCCAAGCATACAAAGATCCTGCAACATCGCCCATCTACGGCCAATGCATTGATCTGTTGTGGGAGAAAGCACGGGAAAACCCCAGCAGACCTGCACCTTTATCGAGCAGCTTCCAGTATCATCAGCCTTCACCGCATCCACTCGTAGCTGCGGTAATCTGAACAAAACTTATCCAGAGGAAAATCGAACTATGTCACGCATTGGTATCTTCTACGGCACCTGCTCTGGCGTAACTGGAAAAGCAGCTGAGAAGCTTGCAAAACTGATCGGCGAAGATCTGTGTGACCTCTACAACATGGAAGAGGATTTCACCGATTTCGACGAAATGCTGGAGTATGACTACCTGATTTTCGGCTGCTCCACTTGGGGCTCAGGCGAAGTTCAGAATGACTGGCGCGACCCGCTGCTGGATCTGGACAACGAGAAACCCGATTTCTCCGGCAAAACCATCGCTGTGTTTGGTGCAGGCGATTACAAAGCCCACGGTGAGCAGTTCGTCAGCGCACTGGGCATCCTGTACGACAAGTTCAAAGCCCGTGGCGCGACACTGGTTGGCAGCATCCCAACAGATGGCTACACCTACACCTATTCCTTCGCTGAGCGCGATGGCAAGTTTGTTGGCCTGCCCTTTGACAAAGTCAACGAAGCAGGCAAAACCAATGGCCGCCTAGAGAGCTGGGTTGAAGTCCTGAAAGAGCATTTCCCGATTGCCGAATAAGGCAACCGATCCGACCCGGCAAGCTGCCTTTCTGGCGTAAGCCGGGTCACTGTCTCCCTTTATCACTGAATAGCTGTCCCTAGCGATCTGCCCGTAATATTCTGCCAATGGAAAAACTTCGGATATTCTCTAGGTATCCGCATAGGACATTTGTCAGGAGTACACATCATGAGCTTGCTGGATAGCATGCTGGGCAACGCGTCAAAGACCGATCCTGAACGGATTCGTGAGGAGTTTGAGAAAATCCTCGCACCGGGTGAAGAGATCGAACACCTCTACCATCTGATCCGCGACTACTTTGTGTTCACTAGCAAACGGCTCGTGCTGGTGGATAAGCAGGGGCTGACGGGCACTAAAGTCGAGTTTCACTCCATCCCCTATAAGAGCATCACGCATTTCAGCATTGAGACCACTAGTTCCTTTGATCTGGATGCTGAGCTGAAAATCTGGATTGCCGGTGCAGCTATGCCCATTCAGAGAAACTTCAATGAGAAGCTTAGCGTGTACGAAGTGCAGGGCATCTTAGCGTCCTACATCTTGCGCTAAGGCCACAGCGACCAAGAGGCTGATGAGCTACTACTGGCGGCGAGAAGCTCTGTAGCGGCGGTTAGACTCCTCAGCTAAACGACGGGCGCGGCGCTCCAAGCTCTCAGCGCTGGCCCGACGGCGATCCCCAATACTGCGCAGACAAAGCATCAGCAGCCACAGACCGATTAAGCTGCCCACTGCGATCGAGATCAGGGTTAACTCCGAGGCATCGGGAATAAACACTGTCGCCAGCCAAGTGGCTCCCGAGGGAATACCCAAGATCAGAACAAGCAGAAAGGCTAGCGGCATAACAGGCTCCACAAAAGGTTGCAGACTAGCAAAGCATTCGGTGGATGGGCCAGTCCAGCCGATGATTCTATACAGGCGGTTTTAAGCATTCACAGGCAATGTAGGGCAAACCATCAGGCAGTTGCGGCCTGCTGCTTTGGCGGCGTAGAGACCTTCGTCGGCACGGTGTACGGCTCTTTCGCTGTCGATGTCCTCTGGCAATACCTCGGCAATACCGATGCTTAGGGTGATCTGGCCCGCTACAGGGTCTGGCTGGCTCTCAACAGCCACTCGGATATGTTCTGCCACCTGCAAGGCCATCTGTAGACTGGTCTCTGGCAGCAGTACCATGAATTCCTCGCCCCCCATACGGAACAAGCTGTCGCTGTGCCGCAGACGCCCCTTGATTGAGTTTGTCACCCGCTTAAGGGCTTGGTCGCCAATGGCGTGCCCGTAGGTATCGTTAATACGCTTGAAGTAGTCGATATCCAAAATCAGTACGCTATAGGCAGACTGGGTCTGTTGGAAATGTGCAAATTGCTGGTTGAGCTGCTCCTGAGCGGCCAAACGATTAAAAACCCCCGTCAGCGCATCCTGTTTGGCCAGCTTTTCCAGTCGGCCATTGGCCTCAGCCAGTTCTCGGGTACGCAGCGCCACTTTTTCTTCTAAAGACACGTTGGCACGCAGTAATTTTAAGCGCCGTGCAATCAGCGTTCTGGCCATGCCGGTGATGGCATCTTTCAGCAGCCGGATTTCAACCGTGCTGTTTTGGATATCTGGGATGTTTTGCTCATCCCCCTGCTCAATGCGTTTAGCAAGGTGCGCCACGCGCTCAAGGGGACGACAGATTAAAGAAGCACTCCACCAGATCAGTATCAATAGGCTTAGGGTAGCCACTAGGCCTAGAAACAACAGGATGCGGCGCAGGTGATCAACCTCTTGATATACCAAAGCTAAGGGTTGGTGAATCAGAATGCTCCAATTCAGCGGCTTGTCCATGATGATGTTTGGAACGCTGTGCAGCGCGACCAGATACTCAGCATCGCTGCCCAGCGCTTGGATTACCCGGCCTTGCTTAGCCGACTGCTGCAATGCCCTGTGTTCAAATACGGGCGTATCCCCGGCGGGATAAATAACCTGCTGTTGACTATTGAGGATGTGGATCTCTACCTGTGGCTGGCTGCGGCGAATGGAGGCCAAGGCATTGATCACCGCTTCCGACCAATCCCAATGGGCGTGAGACGCCACAACCCCCAGCAGCTCCTGATTAGCCCCAAAAACCGGAGCTGCAAAGTCGATAAAGCGTACTGGGCCTTGCCTCGGCACCACGGGCAACAGCTTGCTAAGCAATACCGCCTCATGCAGATCGCCAATAAAGCGCCCCTGCAAACCCTGCTGAAACCAAGGCCGCTGGCTGACATTCTGCCCCAGCAGTAAGCCGCCGCTGGCCGCCTGCACGATGCCCCTCACATCAGCAAAGCCGATCCAAGAATAATAGGCATAGGAGTCTTTAAGGCGGTTCAGGGTGTTAGTCAACTGCACCATACCCTGTTCAGTAATGCCTTCTTGGTAGTAGATGGGGTTTTTGGCCAGCAGCTCAATTTCACGCTGCCGCTCGCGTAGGTTTTCAGCCACTACGGTTGCCGCGGCGGCGGCTAGAGCATTGAGGGCTTTACTGCGCGCATCCATCACCTGTTTGGTGTAGACATGCTCCACATACAGATAAAGCGGCAACCAGACGGTTAAACTGAGGCTGACAAATAGCAACATGAGGCGATTGCGAAAACTACCGGGAAACAGTGACATGCGCCCTCTCTAGAGGTTATAGCGCCGACGCGCACCTCAGTCTTTACGCACACGCAAAAAAGCCGAACCATCACTGGTTCGGCTTTCTCATTTATTTGGTCGGGACGGAGTGATTCGAACACTCGACCCCTTGCACCCCATGCAAGTGCGCTACCAGGCTGCGCTACGCCCCGACGTTGCTCTTGTTTCCAAGAGCGGGCGAGAGTATAGCAGATTTATCCGTGAATGGTAGTACCTAGGCTGAGTATCCCGTCAAAAGAGCGCAGGTGAAGGCCGGGGTCGATCCTCTCCCGGCAATACGGTGACGGTGCAGGTTAAGCCTGCGGCCAGCACCAGCCCTTCTGGCACCTGTTCTAGCTCTATACGCACCGGCATACGGCGGGCCAGACGCACCCAGTTAAAGGTGGGATTGACGTCGGCGACCAGCTCGCGGCTTTCTGGGTTATCGCGGTCGTAGATAGCACGGGCGATGCTGTCTACTCGGCCCATCAGCAGCTCACCGCTCATTAGGCGCATTTCGGCCTTGTCACCGATGCGAATCAGCGGCAAACGGGTTTCCTCGAAGTAGCCATAGACGTAGAACGAGTGGCTGTCCACCAAGGCCATGGCTGCCTCACCACGGTTGGCAAAATCGCCGGGAAAGACATTGAGATTGGTGACGTAGCCATCCACCGGAGCGCGTACTTCGGTGCGGTGTAGGTTCAGGCGAGCGGTGTCTAGCTGGGCTAGGGCTTGCTGATAGTCGGCTTGGGCGATGGCGGCAAGGTGTCCGGCATTGCTGCGCGACTCACGGGAGACCACGCGCTCGTCCACGTCAGCGCGGCGCGCGGCATCGTCTTGGCGCATCAGCCATTCCGCCTTACGGGCGGCCACCAGTGCTTCGGCTTGTTTGATGGCGTGGTGGTAGTGCTCGCCATCAATTCGTAGCAGCAGGTCGCCTTTTTTGACTTTCTGGTTGTCATGCACCGGAACCTCCACCACCAAGCCTGCCACGTCAGCGGCGATATTGATGACGTCCGCACGCACGCGGCCATCGCGCGTCCAAGGTGAATCCATGTAGTGAATCCACAGGGTACGCACCATCACCGCCGCTGTAGCGAATACCAGCAGGGTGAATACAACACTGATCAAGCGTTTCCAAAACATAGCGGGAACCTATCGAGAAAATGCGCCCTTAGCGGTAGATGTACAGCGCCAAGGTGCCGTAAAAACAGGTAAAGAGGCTGACACGCAGCAAAATGGGATGCCAGACGTGCTGGTAAAAGCCCGACCACGCCATCAGCCGATCAATCGCCCAGCCGACCGCCAAGCAGAGCAAAAACAGCAGGGTCAGCGTGGGCATATAGATACCAAACAGGGCGATTTCACGAGGCAAGGACAGGCCTCCCAATGGCGGCTCGGCCATCTACCAGCGGTGAATGGGGGTCGAGCAAGGAGCTACGAATAAAGTGCAGGTAGCTGAGCATACGCCGCAGCGGTGAGCTGTCGAATTGCGGCGGGCGTGGTTCTGGGGTTTCGCGCACGGCGGCGATGGCGTGCTCCACGGCGCTCAGAGCGCGCTGCTGGTTCTCGGCATCTGGCTGGATGAACAAGCGCACCAAGGCTCGTCCCAACAGGCGAATACTCTGCTGCCAAGGCGTGTCCTCAGCGTACCAAGGCTCCTTAGGCAGGCGCGCTTGCTCTTGGCGTAGTTCGATGACGGCATGGCCGATTTCCAAGACGCTGAACATCCAGCGCATCAGGCGTTTTTGCACATCCGGGCGACCGGCAGCCAGCGCATAGCCTTGGTTGAGCAAATCACGAGTACCGCTTTCAAAGCCAGCAATCATGCCGCGCAGTTTGCCGCTGACCGCAAAGACCACGCGCATCCGCAAGTCTTGTTCGAGGCGTCGCCACAGCCATGGCTGACTCGGCGGCAAAATAAAGGTTGAGGCCAAGGCCGCAATGCCAATCGACAGAATGGCGGCTAGAAAGTTATTCAGAAAACGTGCGGGATCATACAGGGTCAGGTTATTGGGCAGGGACAGAATACAAAACCACACCAGCAGCCCTACGCCATAGCCTGCAGTTTGCGGACGCGCCACCCAAAAAGTCCCCAGCGCCAACACCGGAGCAATGCTGCAATACAGCAGCGGAAAACCATCGAGCAGCGGATAAACCCAAAAGTACAGGAAGAAGCCAATCAACCCGCTTAAGGTCGCCCCGCCCAGCAATTGCCCCGCCAGCCGTCCCGGATTGGAGGAGATGGAGGTCAGCGCCGACACTAAGCCCACAGTCAGCACAAAGGTCGGGCCACTCGGCCATGCGGTGGCAATCCAGAAAGCACTAAGCCCCAGCACCAGCACAGCACAACGAATGCCCGCCACCGCAGCGGCCATGCCATTGGCACGCGGGGTAAAGCTGAATTTCCACTGTTCGCGCTCATGCTGATGCTGCACCAGCGAGGCTTGGGTCAGGCAGTAATTGTGCAGGTCATCGACGAAGCGGAACAGCAACTCAGCGGCGGTGTTGTAATCCAGCATCAATTCTTCACCGATGGCTTTGATGCTTAATTGCTGACGACCTTCGCGGATTTGCGGCATCAAGGCGTGCTTACAGGCAGCCAGACGCTCGGCTTGAGCGGCAGCGTCTTGATCCATCAACAGGCGCTCGCTCAGCGGGGCGAGAACGCTGCTGATGTCCGCAAGGCAGGGTTGCAGCACCTCAAAGACCTCGCGCCCGGCGGCACTACTCTGCAAGCGTTGCAGCAGTTGGTAGAAGGCATGGTAACGGGTGGATAGCACCATGAATTCGTTGTTCATCCGCGCAAAGCGCCCACTGCGTACCCGGATGCGCGGGTCTTCAAAGGCGCTGGCATTGCGCAGGTTTTCCAGACTGACGGCTTGGGCGGCAAAGCGCGCGTGGTTTAGCTCTACCTCTGAAGGCTCTAAGCGGCCAGCCAACCCCGCACGGGCAAAACGGGCAAAATCGCGGAAACGGTTGCAGGAGGTGGAGCGCAGGGTGGCGCTGCTGGTCTGCGGCAAAATCAGCCCGCTGACCAAGCCGGTGCAGAGAATGCCCACGGTGATTTCCACCACCCGCCACAGCGCCTGCATAAAGGCTGCTTCCGGGTGCAGACTGGCGGGCAAACCGATCATCACCGCCGTATAGCCGGCCAGCACACAGGCATAGCCGCGAAAATCCCGGTAACGCGCTGCACCCGCAGTACAGAGCCCGACCCAGATCGCCAAGCAAAGCAGAAACAACACCCGCTCCTGATTAAACAGGGCAATCAGCGCCACCATCACCGTCAGGCCCAGCAGGGTGCCGATGATGCGGTAGAAACTCTTGGCCAGCACTTCACCATTTTGCCGCTGCATGACGATGAACACTGTCACCAGCACCGTGCCCGGTTGTGGCAGCTCCAGTCGGTAGGCCAGCCACAGCGCAATAAAAATACTCAGCAGAGATTTGAAGATGAAAATCCAAATCACCCCTTCGCTTTGCGCCCATTCACGCAGCGCACGCTGAAAGGGTGCCAATGGAGCAGCGCTCAGGCTTGTCATGGGCATTACTCGGCGCTATGGCGCAGGGGATTGCGTAATTCCACGGCCCGTGGCGTCAGTTGGCGCTCATCGGGGCTGGCGTTAGCTTGGCCGTCTAATACGCCACCGCCCAGCTCTACCCACAGTCCGGCATGGGTGCTCAGTTGGGCGGCGCGGATTTGCTCTTGCAGACGTTGCTGATCGAACAGCAAGGTTTGTGCCTCCAGCACACCGCGATAATCCGACAGACCGCGCCGGTAGGCTTCTTGCGCCAACTGATAGCGCAGGCTGGCTGTCTCGATACCATGATGGACAAAACCTTGCTGCTCATGCAGGGAATGCAGGCGTACCAAATGATCGGAGATATTTTTCAAGGCGCTCACCAAGGTTTGGTTGTACTGCTCAACGGCTTGATCGTAGCCTGCGGTGGCTGCTTGCAATTGACCGCGCCGCCGCCCGCCATCAAATACCGGCAAATTCAGTGCAGGCCCGATGCTGTAGGTCAGCTTGTCTCGCGTGAGCATTTCTAATAGACCGCCCATGGCTGAGCGTCCACCCAAAGCTGCCTTGAGGTTAACGTTAGGGTAAAAGTCTGCCTTAGCCACTTCAATACCACGGGCTTCAGCGGCCACCAGCCAACGGCTAGCCACAATGTCTGGGCGATGGCCGACCAGCTCCAAGGGTAAGCTTGAGGGTAGTTCTGGCTCAGCGTGCAGCGCTAAGGTTGGGCGTGTCAGCCGCTCACCTGCTTCTGGGCCTTTACCGGCCAGTGCCGCCAGTTGGTTTTGAGTTAGCTTGATGGCTTCGTCTAGCAGATCCACCTGACGATGGGCTTCAGGAATGGGTGATTCGGCCTCGCTGACTTCAAACTCGGTGCCCAAGCCCATACGCAAGCGCTGCTTGGACAGGTGCAGCAGTTGCTCACGCTGCTCAAGGGCGGCCTCAGCAATCTTCAGCTCTGCATGGTACATGGCGAGCTGGATGTAGCTGCGCACTACGCTGTGTTGCAGCTCCAAAGCGGCAGCACGCTCTTCAGTGGCGGTGAGCTGGGCCAAATCCAAAGCCCGCTGTTCGTTGTTACGCAGCGCGCCCCAAAGGTCGAGGTTGTAGATAAAGCCAAGGTCACCCACGCCATTCCAAGTAGTCGCGCCGGAGAGCACGCCCGGCCCGTAGAAGTGCGGGTCTTTTGGCCAGCGTTTACGCTGAATTTCGGCACTCATGTCCATCTGCGGCGACTCCACCGCTTCGGCCACACCAGCCAACGCTTGAGCACGGCGTACTCGCGCGCCCGCCTCCGCTAAACTGGGGTTATTGGCCAAGGCTAACTCAACCCAAGCATTCAGTTGTGGATCACCATAGGCCTGCCACCACTTCGCATCGGGCCAATCGGCAGCGCGGGCGGCGGCATTAATAGCGCTGTCAGTAATAAGTTCTGCATCATCCAGCCGATGGGCTTGAGGGGAGATACCGTGACTGCTGATACAGCCTGAAAGGCTTGAGAACACGGCAATAAGGCTGGACAGGTATACACTGGACCGCATGTTGCAAGTCACTGTCGTCATCCTGTTATCTAATAGTAGGCAAGGCACACCAAGAACACGGCAATTTAATTCTAAAAGAGCAAATGCGCTAAAAATAAGAGGCAAATCAGGCGATTAATTCTGTACTGGCAGGCCATAATGTTTGGCAAGTTTCATGCTAGTGGCTGGGACGCCGAGAATCCCCACCAGCCGTGCCTTGAACAGGCTACTTTCCTGTGATTGCTTGAGAATCCTCCCATGGATACCCTTTTTTTAATGCGTGCTTTTGTTTCCGTGGCGCAAAGCGGTAGTTTTACTGCAGCGGCCACGCGCTTGGATCTCACCACCTCCTATGTATCACGGGCGGTGTCTTCCCTTGAGGATCACCTGCGCACCCGCCTGCTACACCGCACCACGCGGCGCATCGCCCTCACCGAGGCCGGTCAGCGCTACCTTGAGCGCTGTGAGCAGATCCTTGGCTACATAGAAGAAGCCGAAGCCGAAGCCAGCGAAGCCCATGCCCTGCCCAGTGGCAATCTTAAGGTGCACGCCATGACCGGCATCGGCCATCGCTATCTGGTTAAGGCCACGGCGGAGTACAGCGAGAAATACCCAGACGTCAGCTTTGACCTGACCTTAGCCAACCGCACCATTGATATTCTCGAAGAAGGCTACGACGTCTCGGTAATTGCCGCGCGCGAGCTGCCGGATTCGGGGTATATCTCCAAGCATTTGGGTAAGGTCTACAGCGTGCTCTGTGCCGCGCCCAGCTACCTTGAGAAGCAGGGCATCCCACAACGCCCTGAAGACCTCCCTCAACATCGCTGTTTGCGGCTGGTCTACTCGGTGATGAGCCTCGATAAATGGCTGCTGGAAGGGCCGAACGGCCAAGAACTGGTGTCCATTGAGCACACCCACTTCCAAGTGAACACCGTGGAAGCCATGGGGGAAGCGGTTAAGGCGGGCATGGGCATCGGCGCGCTGCCTATTTATTCAGCATTGCAGGGTTTGCAGGAAGGCAGCTTGGTGCGGGTGTTGCCAGACTACACCCTCTACCCGCTAGGGGTGTTTGCCCTCTATCCCTCGCGGCAGTATTTGGATGCGAAGACTCGTACTTGGCTGGAGTTTTTACGCGAGTACCTGCCAGAACGGCTGGCGGCGGATGAACGCAGCCTGATGGCCTGCGGTGGTGGAAAGATTCGCTAGCCCTTGGGACTTGTGCTGGCCACCCTCCACCCAGATGGCCAGCACCGCCAGATCAGCTCAAAGGCCGCACACGACCCCGGATGATTTGCACCTTCTCGCCCACAGCAAAGCTAAATTTGGGCGAGCGATAGCGGCGGATTTCACCGGAATCCGTGCGCACCATATAAGCCTTTTGACGGCTACCAGTGCCCTCTTGCACGCCACCTCCGCCAAAAGCCCCCGCCACTGCACCGGCTATCGCCCCAATGGGGCCGCCTGCGGCTGCGCCCATCATCACACCGGACAGCCCGCCAAAGCCTGCACCGATGCTGTGGTCTTCCACTTCAGCAACGATTTCGGCGGCGTTCACCAGACCGGTTTCCAGTAATAGGGTGAGAGACAGGGCAAAGAACTTTTTCATGGTAGGTTCCCTCAAGGCTCAATGGTGGACTTGCCAGTGAAGTCATTCAGAAAACGTGCCAATTCCTAGAGAGCCCGCCCAAGGCTAAATTTGATCCATATTAATAAAAATGCCCGCCGAAGCGGGCACCGAGTCTGTGCTTGATGGGGCAAAAAGAGTGCAGCCGTTCACAGTTTTAACCGCTAGTGGCGCGTTACAGGCGCTCAAACACCGTAGCAATGCCCTGCCCCATGCCAATACACATGGTGGCCAAGCCTAGGGTGCCACCCTGCTGTTGCATCACATTGAGCAAGGTGCCGGAAATTCGCACCCCGGAGCAGCCAAAGGGATGGCCGAGGGCGATGGCTCCGCCATTCAGGTTGACCTTCTGATCCAGCACTTCCAGCAGTTTGAGGTCTTTGAGTACGGGCAAAGCTTGAGCGGCGAAGGCTTCGTTTAGCTCCACTTGGTCGATGTCGCTCATGCTCAAACCGGCGCGCTTGAGGGCTTTTTGGCTGGCTGGAACCGGGCCATAACCCATGATGGAAGGGTCAACTCCGGCCACCGCCATGCCACGAATCCGCGCGATGGGGGTAATGCCCAAATCCTGCGCGCGCTGGGCGGACATGACAATCATGCAGGACGCGCCGTCGGTGACTTGGGAGGAGGTGCCCGCCGTCACCGTGCCGTCTTTTGGATTAAAGGCAGGCTTCAGCGCGGCCAGGCCTTCCAAAGTAGTTTCGGGGCGAATGGTTTCATCGTAGTCGAAGACCTTGAGGAAGCCGTTTTCCTCGTAGCCTTCCAACGGCAGGATTTCCGCCTTAAAGCGGCCTTCCTGAGTGGCGGCCCACGCCCGTTGGTGGGAGCGCAGGCCAAACTCATCCTGCTGAGCGCGGCTGATGCCGTGCATCTTGCCCAGCAGTTCAGCAGTCAAACCCATCATCCCCGAAGCCTTGGCCACATGCAGGGACAGCGCCGGGTTGGGATCAACCCCGTGGGTCATGCTCAGATGGCCCATGTGCTCCACACCGCCGACCACAAAGACATCGCCCTGCCCGCTCATAATGGCCTGCGCAGCGGTGTGTAAGGCGCTCATGGAAGAACCGCACAGACGGCTGACAGTTTGCGCGCCGCTGCTGTGGGGAATACGGGTCAGCAGCGAAGCCATGCGGGCGATGTTCCAGCCCTGTTCTAAGGTTTGGTTGACGCAGCCCCAGATCACATCCTCCACCTCGGCAGGGTTGACCTTGGGATTGCGGGCTAACAGGGCATCAATCAGGCGTGCCGACAGCACTTCAGCGCGGGTATTGCGGTGCATGCCGCCTTTGGAGCGGCCCATTGGGGTACGACCGAAGTCAACAATCACGGCATCTCTGGGATTCAGGCTCATAGTAAATTCTCGCGCTTAACCGTAGAAGGACTGACCGGCAGCCGCCATGTCACGCAGCTTGGCGGTGGGCTGATACAACGGGCCTTGGGCGGCATAGCGATCCGCCAGCGCCACAAACTGAGCCACGCCCAGCGTGTCGATATAGCGCAGCGCACCGCCGTGGAAGGGCGGGAAGCCGATGCCGTAAATCAGGCCCATATCCACCTCAGCAGCGGTTTCTACGATGCTATCTTCCAAGCAACGCACCGCCTCCAAACACAGGGGCAGCATCATCAGGTGGATGATGTCCTCATCCGTCCAGTCGTGGCGTGCGGTCATGATGGGCTCCAACAAGGCAGCAACGCTGGCATCCACCGATTTCAGGGGTTTGCCGCGCTTATCGGCGCTGTAGGCGTAGAAGCCTTGGCCGTTCTTCTGCCCCAAACGCTTGGCTTGGTAGAGCGCATCCAACGCCGAGAGCCCCGACTCCTGCATCCGATCAGGGAAACCGGCGGCCATTACATCACGAGCATGTACGGCAGTATCAATCCCCACCACGTCCAACAGATAGGCCGGGCCCATGGGCCAACCGAACTTCTCCATCAGTTTGTCGATGCGCTGAAAATCCACGCCGTTACGCAGCAACTGGGTAAAGCCGCCCAAATAGGGAAACAGAATACGATTGACCAAAAAGCCGGGGCAATCATTCACCACAATGGGGGTTTTGCCCATTTTGCGCGCCAAAGCCACTACGGTAGCGATGGCTTCAGGGCTGCTTTTCTCGCCGCGAATCACTTCCACCAAGGGCATGCGGTGCACCGGGTTGAAGAAGTGCATGCCACAGAAGTTTTCCGGGCGCTTGAGGGCTTGGGCCAGCAGGCTGATGGAGATAGTCGAGGTGTTGGAGGTCAGAATGCAGTCGTCCTTCACCTGCCCTTCAGCTTCGGCCAGCACTGCTTGTTTGACCTTGGGATTTTCCACCACCGCTTCAATGATCACATCGGTGTGGCCGAAATCGCCGTAGGAGAGCGTCGGGCGGATACCGTTAAGGGCGCTGGCCATTTGTGCAGGGCTCACACGGCCTCGCTCGACTTGCTGGCTCAACAGCTTAGCGGCTTCATTAAGGCCCAGTTGCAGCGCCTCTTCGCGGATATCCTTCATCAGAATCGGCGTACCCTTGGAGGCCGATTGATAGGCGATGCCGCCGCCCATGATGCCCGCGCCCAATACCGCGGCTTCTTTAACCGGGTGGGCCTGTTTTTCAGCGGCTTTGCCTTTGCGCTTAAGCTCCTGATCGTTGAGAAACAGGCCGACCAAGCTGCTGGCTACCGTGGTTTTCGCCACCTTGATAAAGCCCAGCGCCTCGACTTCCAGCGCCTTGTCCCGATCCAGCGCGGCGGCTTTCTGCATCACCTTCACCGACTCCAGCGGCGCGGGGTAATGCGGCCCCGCCTGCTGCGCCACTACCGCTTTGCAGCTCTCAAAGGCCATCATTTGTTCCATGATGCTGAGTTTGAGCGGCTCTAGCTTGGGCTGGCGGCGGGCTTTGTAATCCAACTCACCGGAGATGGCGCGCTTGAGCAGATCCAAAGCCGCGTCGCGCAGCAACTCAGGCGCGACCACTGCATCGGCGGCCCCGACTTTTAAGGCCGCTTCGGCGCTATTTTCTTTACCGGCGGCGATCCATTCCACTGCATTGTCTACGCCGATCAAGCGCGGCAGCCGCACCGTGCCACCCCAACCGGGGAAGATGCCGAGCTTGGTTTCTGGCAAGCCGACCTTGGCGGTGCTGGCTAATACCCGGAAATCGCAGGACAGGGAAATCTCAAAGCCGCCACCCAATGCCAAACCGTTAATAGCGACCACCGTAGGCACGGGCAGGTCTTCTAGATCGCTAAATAGGCGGTTAACCTCCCTGTTACTGCCTAGCAACACCTCATCCGGCTGCTTGAACATGCCGAGGAATTCGGTGATGTCTGCGCCTACTACAAAGGCTTCTTTGGCACTGCTCAGCAGCACGCCCTTCAGTCCGCCATCAGCCTTAAGTTGATCCACCGCTTGGCGCAACTCAGCCAAGGTTTGACGATTGAATTTGTTGACCGAGGAATTTGGCAGGTTAATGTTTAGCTCGACGATGCCCTCGTCCAGCGCAATAAGGCGAATGGCGTTGCCTTCATCACTCATGGGTTCGTCCCTTTTATGGATGGCGTGTGAGAACCTCTGCTATAGAGGCTGGCTAAGTGGCCCTAGGTTATCACTTGCAACGCCGGACGCTATCACCGGGAATTTAAGGGCTGCTGCAGCCTCTAAACACACAGAGCCCCTCCTTGGAGACTGAACATTGAGCATCTGGATTATCTCCGTACAGGGTAAAACCCTAGGCCCGCTGGACACCGACAAGGCCAAGCTGATCGCCCGAGAATCGCCCGGTGCTTGGTGTTGGCGACAAGGCATGGCGGATTGGCAGCTCGCCTATACCCTGCCAGAGATTCGCGCCCTGAAAAAAGATGGCATCACACCCTTCCCCGCCCCTAGCCCGGATATGCTGTCGCCTAAACCCAGCGCGCTGCCCGATGGCGCTTCAGCCAGTGCGCCTGCCCACCTTCCCCAAACCAAGGTGGCGGCAGCAGTGCCCGTGCATAGTTCCAGCGGGTTTGGCTCCAGTCAGCATACGGCGGGCGTGGATTACAAACTCTATGGCGTTGAGACCCAGTTCGTCGAAATTGAACTCGACCAAGGCGAGAGCGCCTTAGCCGAAGCCGGGGCCATGATGTACAAAACCTCCGGCGTGGAGATGGAAACCATTTTCGGCGATGGCAGCAGCGCCTCTAGCGGGCTGATGGGCAAGCTGTTTAGCGCCGGTAAGCGCATGGTCACGGGTGAAAGCCTATTCACCACAGTATTTACCCAGCAAGCAGCGGGTAAAGGCCGGGTCGCCTTTGCTGCGCCCTTCTCCGGCACCATCCTCGCCCTCCATTTAAAGGACTACAACGGCCGCCTGATTTGTCAGAAAGACAGCTTTCTGGCCGGGTCAAAGGGCGTGTCGCTGGGTATGCACTTTCAGAAGAAGATTCTCACCGGGCTGTTCGGCGGCGAAGGCTTCATCCTGCAAAAGTTGGAGGGCGATGGTCTGGTGTTCGTACACATGGGCGGCTCCATTCGCAAGCTGGAATTGGCCGCCGGTGAACGCTTGGACGTGGATACCGGCTGCCTTGCCGCCATGACCAGCACTGTCGATTTTGACCTACGCATGGCCGGTGGGATCAAAAGTATGTTGTTCGGCGGTGAAGGGGTATTTTTTGCCACCCTGACCGGCCCCGGTACGGTGTGGCTACAGAGCTTGCCGTTCTCCCGTCTGGCGGGGCGGATGCTGTCGGCGGCTTCGCCGGAGTGAGTGAGGGGGCAAAGGTGGATGGGTGAACTTATCCACCTTAGGGACTACCCACACCTTAGGCGCTTGCCAAGCAAGGCAAAAAGACCAGAATAGGAACCCTAAGAGCTTAAAGCCCATACGAGGTATAGAAATGCCTAGCTCCACACGACAAAGCACCGACTCAGCCAAGATAGCCGCACATGCTCAGATTCGCTATGAGCAAATCAAACGAAAAAGCTTTGTCAGTAGCTCAAAACTAGAGGGCATTGAGCTACCTGAAGAGCGCCTCAATCAGACCCTTGAAGAGATCGTGGCAAGGTACAAGGCCATGAGCCATGGATAGGTACGACGCCAATCAAGATCACTACTGCTACCCAGAAATCAGCGTTCTAAAAAACAGACTGAACATTCGCGATCAATGGATACTCGAACAAGCCGAACGGGATATTACCGATCAGAGCATTCATCAGGTTAGCTTCCAAGCACCGCCCTACAGCCTAGACTACCTTCAGCACCTCCATCACACCCTGTTCGAAGCCCTCTATGATTGGGCAGGTCGTATCCGAGATGTCAGCATCGCTAAAGGCAGCACCCGGTTTTGCATTCCCAGCCGCATCCAACCCGAAGCGCAGAAACTCTTTGCGGCGCTGGCCAATGAACAGTGGCTGGTAGGGCTTTCCAAAAAGGATCTATGCAACCGGCTGGCAGAATATTATTGCGAGTTCAATATGATTCATCCCTTCCGCGAAGGGAACGGACGTGTCCAGCGAATTTTCTTTGAACATCTAGCCCTATCCGTAGGCTATGAGCTGAATTGGTCAGCTATTACTCAGGATGAATGGATTCAGGCCAATATCGATGGCGTACAGGTCGACTATGCCAAGATGGAGGCTCTATTCTCCGAAGCCCTTGATAAGTCACCTGAGGCTTAGGATAGATGGGTGAGGCTTTATCTACCCTACGGGCTAGCCCAGCGCAATCAGGCGGATGGCGCTGCCTTCATCACTCATGGGTTCGTCCTTTTTATAGGTGACGGGAAAAGCCTCTGATCCAGAGGTGCTTGATGATCACAGGGTGATATAGATAGAATAAACTCTAATCGTAAGAATTAATAAAGCCAAAAATTTTTTCTATAGGGCTATCAAAATTAATTAACTCATTATCAACGTTTCTAATTTGAGCAGATAAAAGCCCTGAGACCGAGGCTTTTAAATAAATAAAACTCCTCGCTCTCTGTGCCACTACAAAGCCTGAAGAGCGCTGAGTAGTTTTAAACGACTGCTCTGAGTAAACGCCACCACCAATTGTTGTTCCAAAAATAACGCGCTCAGTATTAAAATCAACCGCAGATGCAACAAGTACAACCTCCGCTAAAACACAGCCAACCGCAACATAGTCTCCAACATTATATCTCCAATTTACTGTATCAATAAAATAGCTCCCTTTCAACGACAAGTCACTACATAAAACCTTAGCTGCATGCTCAGAAACCAAAAGCCTAGGCAAGGTAGTAAATCCATGCTGCTTGAACCATGATTGGTTAGCTAGCATAGGGTCAATGGCCTCAGCATAATCTAATGTCTCCCGCCATTGGCTTAATAAATCTGTGCGTTTCATTAAAATAAATCTTGTTGGCTTAGCAAATACTAACTCATGAAAAACCTGAAAGCATAGATTATCATTTTCACATAAAAAATAATTAATTTCTGAGTTATTTAATTTCAACAAATAAACTTGAGCATCTGGCGATAGATTAATATTCTTTGCAAGATTAATCTTAAATTCCATATCAATAGCACTATTTCCTGCAAACTTTAGTAGCAGCCCCACACTTCTAGCATGCGCTAAATTAAGAAAAATAGCATTTGGAATCTGATTATTTTCAAGCTTTCGACTAAGTAAATCAACAGGTGTATTCTCGTGCAAGCAAGCTAACTCCAAAAGCCGCTCACTATATAAATTACTACTACTATCAAGACTAATTCGTTTAGAGAGCAACTGCTCAGAACAACGTGGATTCTGATACACAGCCTCCAATACCGCAATCTCTATATCCTCAGCTAATTTCTCCAGCAAGTCCTCAGGGCAATCTGGATTACTGGCCACTTCTTCACGTTTTACTTGGTTTGGATCATTTGCCATGCGAATCATCTGCGCCACACTCAGCCCCTGATATTCAGAAGCAGGCCGCAGCTTAAGCTTTTCAAACAAATCTTCATATTTAGCAATTTGCTCGCGCAGGGTTTCTCGCAACGGAATAGTTGCTTTGATAGCCTCTTTAAGCAAAGACTGACTTAATGGCACGTCACCCACAAAAGCATTACTCAAGGCTTCATTAATGGCATTCTGAATATCCGCTCCGGTATAATCGCGGCACAGGCTAATTAATTCTGGCATATTCAAATCAGCTACCGGCTGTGGCGACTTACTCAGGTAAATAGTAAGAATACTTTCCCGCTCAGTGGCATTAGGGAAACCCACGTAGAAAATTTCATCAAAACGCCCTTTACGCAGCAACTCAGGCGGCAAGGCACTAATATCGTTAGCGGTCGCAATCACAAAGACTGCGCCGGTTTTTTCCTGCATCCACGTTAAAAAGTAGCCCAGCAAACGGGAAGTAACTTCAGAAGCATTACCACCGCCCATACCCACAAAGGCCTTTTCCAGTTCGTCCACCCACAGCACGCAGGGGCTAACAGTTTCCGCCATACTAAGGGCGCGGCGCATATTGTGCTCGCTCTCCCCCACATATTTACCCAGCAGTGAGCCAATATCCAAGCGCAATAACGGCAGTTGAAAGAGTTTAGCCGTCACCTTAGCGGTTAGGGATTTACCACAACCGGGCATACCAGCAATCAGCACGCCTTTAGGCGCTTGCACACCCTGTTTAGCCGCTTGCTCTAAAGCATGCAGAATTTTGGCGCGCTGTATTAACCATTTCTTCAGGTTTTCTAAACCGCCGATATCGTTTAGTTCGACATCGGTTTTAACCATTTCCAATACGCCACTTTTGGCGATCACTTGCTCTTTTTCGCGCCGCAGTTGTTGCAGGTGGTCGTCTGTCAGTTCAGCCTGCCCTGCCAACACCATGTTCAGCACCTGCTGAATTTCCCGCTCACCCAAGCCACTCAATACGGACAGCAGTTGGCTGTGGTAGGCCTCTGGAACCGCTAACCCACGATCCTGCACAAAGGTCTGCAGTTGGGCGGCAATCTCTTCGCGGCTGGGCAGCGGTAAGGGCAGCAGGGTTAATTGAGACTCTAGCGAGGGCGGGACATAGGCCGCTTCAGATACCAAGATCACCACACACTCCCCCGCGTGGTGGCGCTCAATGCGGTTCAGCAGTTGTTTGAGGCGGGCAATGGCCAGATTGTTGTTTTCCAGCGCCGACTTTGCCCCCTTAATTAGGATAAGGCAGTGCTCTAGCTCCTCATCCAACAGGCTAAGCAGGCAATGTTCCAACTCGGTTTTAGTGCTTTCTGGGCTGACCACAGGCTGCTTACCCTCAAACCTCACCCAGCCGTGTCCTAGGTTCCATTCCTGTATACGGCGCAGGCCAAGGGCGGCTGTTAATTCCTTGAGTAAGGCATCCACCCGTGACTCTTCGGCAGTTTGCAGGTAAATACCGGGGCATTCGGCTTGAATGTGTTTTTTCAAACTGAGTGTTAGGGCTTGTCTGAAAAGTCGGTCTGACTAAAATTGACTTCCTCTTGCGCGGAGCTCAAGCATGTCAGGCCGCTACGAAATATCTGCCCAACGTTGGGCTATGATTGAGCCCATCGTTTCTCCCCCT